>ENA-OREM01000089-OREM01000089.1-marine-metagenome-genome-assembly--contig:-NODE-89-length-77314-cov-7.751065_pt1 | contig 77314 bp, 70 predicted proteins | sample MGYA00248623_ERZ508561 | MGnify/ENA primary metagenome ERZ508561 (study PRJEB26227, sample SAMN06264494) | marine metagenome | isolation source: Columbia River Estuary | place: USA:Columbia River Estuary...
TTATTGCTTTTGCCGCTCTGGCATCTCTTGCGCTCTCTCTTCTCTCAGCGATTGCTCCAGCTCAAGCAGCTCGCGACCTAAAGGGAAGTACGTGTTCACAAGAGGGATTAGTTCGCACGATTCAAGGTGTTACATACACATGCGAGCGCGTTAGCGGATCTTTGCAGTATGCCCAGGGACGTAAACTCTCTGGAACACTAAATGTTCTCTGCACACCACAAGAATCCTGGTGCGTTGCAATGACACAGGCATTCCAAGCAAAAACTGGAATCACCACAAAATTTATTCGCCTCTCATCAGGTGAAGCTCTAACTCGTCTAATTGCTTCCAAAAATAATCCAGAGTTTGATGTCTGGACTGGTGGACCGAATGACAGCCATATCTCAGGTCGAATTCAAGGAGTTCTAGATACTTATAAGTCGCCAACAAGAAATATGCTCAAGAAGCAGTTCCAAGATAGCGATGGTTATTGGACCGGTATTTATATGGGAGCTCTAGGTTTCTGTTCAAATACAAATGAGCTAAAGCGTCTTGGTCTTCGCGCTCCAACAAGTTGGAATGATCTTCTAGATCCTAAGTACAAGGGCAACATCATGATGGCCCACCCTGGAACTTCAGGAACTGCATACACCGCACTTTGGTCACAGGTATTGCGCCTTGGATCTCAAGATGCAGCAATTGCATACATGAAAGATCTAAATAAGAACATTCTTAGCTACACCAGAAGCGGCGCCGGCCCAACCGGTCCACTTGGTCGCGGTGAAGTTGCAACTGGTTTGGTCTTCTCTCATGATTGCACTGCAGCAAAACTTCGTGGCAATCCTGTCGTTGTTTCCTTCCCTAAAGAAGGAACTGGCTTTGAAAGAACAGTGCTTATTGAGTTTAATAGTTTTGAAGAAGCCCTCTTTTGTTATAACTCAGACGAATACCAAGAGGCTCTTGAGTTTGTAAAAAATTCCGCCAAAAGACTTGTTGTTATTGTAGAGGGGCTTCATTAAGTTATTTTGAATAGTTCTTTGCGTTCAATGATAAAATTTTGATATGAAAGTTATACAATTTGTTCCAACTCTAGATAGCGGGGGTGTGGAGCAAGGTGTTCTTGAAATGTCCAGAGCGTTAGTAGAGAACAATCATGAATCTCATGTTGTATCTGCTGGCGGCCGACTTGTCGATCAATTAATTCAAAATGGAACTCATCACCATAAATGGGATCTACATAAAAAAAATATTTTTACATTTAAGCATGTAAAACCACTCAGAAAATGGATCATGTCAATCAATCCAGATATTGTCCATGTAAGGTCAAGAATGCCTGCATGGATTGTCTGGCAGGCATTAAAGGGTATCCCATTAAATATAAGACCCTCTTTGGTATCAACAATCCATGGTTTATATTCTGTTAATTTTTACAGTGCAATCATGTCAAAGCCTCAAAATATAATCACTGTCTCCAAAGCTGCAAATGATTATCTTATTAAAAACTATACAAAGTCTTCAGATAAAAATATAAAACTTATATACAGAGGCATTGACGAAAAGGAGTACTATCAAAACTACAAACCAGATCAGGCATGGTTAAACCAATGGTATGAAATGTACCCTGATACACGAAATACAAAATTATTAACAATAGCCGGAAGGATATCTCCTTTAAAAGATTTTGAAAAAATTATCTCCTTGGCAAAATCAGTTAAAGATAACTCACCTCATAGATTTAAGATATTAATTGCTGGTGAAGCAAAGGATAAGCATCAAAAATATTTAAATACATTAAAAGAGAAAATAAAATCTCTTAATCTTGAAGGGGATGTATATTTTTTAAATTTTAGAAAAGATATTAAAAATATATATTCCATTTCATCGATCGTATACAACACCTCTAACAAGCCTGAGTCATTTGGTAGAAGTATTTTAGAGCCATTATCTATAGGAATACCATGTATTGGCTATAACAGAGGCGGTGTAAAAGAGATATTAGAGACTCTTTTCCCCTATGGTTTAGTTGAACCAGATGACAAAGAATCTTTGTTAAATAAAACACTGGCGATACTTGATGGTGATAATATTAATATAAAAGAAAATACAGAATTTTTAACTTCAAATATGTGTAAAGAAACCATAGATTTCTATCAGGAAATATCTTCATGATTATTATAGCAATTGTCATTGATATTATTTTGATCTTACTTTCACTAAAGTACGTATGGTGGTATCCAAATGCAAATTTAAATAAGACAAGAATCATGATGTATCACATGATTGCTGAGCAGCTTCCAAATGAAAAGAAATCAGGTTTAAGGGTTTCTCCAGAAATGTTTGAAAAACATCTAGAATATTTTTCAGATAATGGCTGGAGATTTATAAAAATGTCCGAGCTAGATAAGTTTAAAAATGATAGCAAGGTTGTTGCCATTACTTTTGATGATGGCTACCTAGATAATTACACCAAAGCACTCCCGCTTTTACAAAAATATAATGCATGCGCTACGCTTTACCTGGTTATAGATAGGCATAATAATGATTGGTCAATAAAAAAGAATCCTAAACATAATTCAGGAATCTTGGCTTCAGAAGAAAAATTATCCGATCAACAGATCCATGAAATGTTAGATTCTGGTGTATTTGAATTAGGCGGACATACAATTTCCCATCCTTATTTACCCAATACATCTATAGATGTTAAAAAGCATGAGATACTTGAATGCAAAAATATTCTAGAAACAACATTTAATACTAAGGTCTCTAGTTTTGCATATCCTTTTGGAATATATAATGCTGAGGATATTGAAATTATAGAAACTAGTAACTTTGAATCAGCCGTTACCACCGACGAAGGAGTAGTTAATAGCGATACACCTTTTGAACTTAAAAGAATAAAAGCATCTGGTAAGGATAACTTTTTTGCTTTTAAATTAAGGGTTCAAAAAGGCTTTAGAGGATTTATTTAATAATTAATTATGTACAAAACTTTCTACATCTTCTTGCTATTTACTACAGGGTTTTTATTTGCAGAATATAAAAATACCAATGGCGTTGCCTCTGATAAGTCATTTGGCGATATGCTCCAGTGGATTAGGTCTGATATTGAACCAGAGATTACTAAGATTGAACTCTCATCAGATTGGCAGAAGCTCAACTTATCTGAAGATGATAATTATGCTATCTGGATAGGGCATTCTACTTTTTTAATCAAGAAGAACGGAGTAACTATTCTTACTGATCCAATATTCTCAAAAAGAGCATCACCTTTTAAAAATATTGGTCCAAAAAGATTAATACCACCAGCTATACCATTGGACGCAATACCTCATATTGATATTGTTACTGTAAGCCATAATCACTATGATCATTTAGATATTCATTCTTTAAAAAAAATCTCAAAAAAACATCCTGAAGCAATTTTTTTAGTTCCTGCTGGCGATGAAAAATTACTAAAAAGAAAGAAAATTAAGAATGTATATAATTTTGATTGGTGGGAATCAATTGAACATAAAGGCTTTGTAATCACCTTCACTCCTGTGCAGCATTGGTCTAAAAGATCTTTGTTTGATAGAAATAAAAGTTTATGGGGAGGGTGGTTTTTTAAGCATAAAGATTATTCTTTATATCACGCAGGTGACACAGGTTATTCTAAAGATTTTATTGATACTAAAATAAAACTAGGATCTCCAAAATATGCCTTTATACCTATTGGAGCATATGATCCAGAGTGGTTTATGGCCGAAAGTCATGTAAATCCAGAAGATGCAGTTCAGATAATGTTGGATCTAGAAGCTGAAAAAGCATTCGGCATGCATTGGGCTACTTTTGTCTTAACAGACGAGGACACTATTGAACCAAAAATAAGGCTTGAAAAAGAAATTATGAAATATAAAGATCTTGATTTTATTTCTGTTGTACCAGGAAGCATTATCAATTTAGATTAAAAATAAAATAATGTAATTTTTTTTAAATAAAGTGTTGACATGATTTTTCAAAAGAGTATATTTAATAGACCAACTTGATTCCGACTAAAGAACAACTGCAGACGGGACTTAGAGAGAAGCAAGAAGGTAGAGCCCATAGGGAGAAAGCGTTTATAAGAGTCGACGATAAAAAAGAGCTTATAAACCCACCAAGAATTCAAGAGAAAGAATTCAAGGAGCCGGAGAAAATCTCACTCAGGACCCCTAAGGATCTCGAACTAAAGAAACAGAGCTAGTCTCTGTTTTTTTTCGTCTGGAATTTAACCTAGAAACTTTATCATTACACCAGCAGCTACTGCTGAGCCTATAACTCCAGCAATATTTGGCCCCATGGCATGCATTAATAAATGATTTTGTGAATTGTATTCTAACCCAACCTTATTAACTACTCTTGCAGCCATTGGAACTGCTGAAACTCCAGCTGCCCCTATAAGAGGGTTTATTTTTGTTTTACTAAATATATTAATTAATTTTGCTACCAGAACACCCGCTGCAGTTCCTATTGCAAAAGCAATCATTCCTAATATAAGTATTCCAAGTGTCTCAGGAGTTAAAAATTTGTCAGCAGCCAGTTTAGATCCAACAGATAAACCCAAAAAAATTGTTACTATATTTATTAATGAGTTCTGGGCTACATCACTTAATCTATCAACCACTAATGATTCTTTCATAAGATTGCCTAAACAAAGCATTCCTAGAAGGGGTGCCGCGCTTGGTAAAAGTAATCCAACCAACAAGAAGAGCATGATAGGAAAAATAATTTTTTCTTTTTGAGATACGTTTCTTAGCTGAACCATTTGAATAGTTCTTTCAGATTCTGATGTTAAAGCTTTCATGATTGGAGGCTGAATTAATGGAACTAATGCCATATAAGAATAAGCAGCTACAGCTATTGGTCCAAGTAACTCTGGAGCTAGAATAGATGAGACGTATATTGCAGTTGGACCATCAGCACCGCCTATGATTCCTGTTGCAGCAGCCTGCTTAAGAGTAAAATCTATTAATCCATAGTAATCTAATAATAACGCTCCCATAACAGTTGCAAAGATGCCAAATTGCGCTGCTGCACCAAGTATCAAGGTCTTTGGGTTAGCAAGCAGTGGTCCAAAATCTGTCATAGCACCGACACCCATGAAAATTAAGAGTGGTGCAATCCCTGAACCTATGGCTACCTCATAGAATATATACAAAATACCTGGTGCATACCCCATTCCTTGAGCTGCATCATTTATTATTTTAAGATCCATATAAGACGCATTTTTAATAAGCAATGATAGGTCAGTTCCTCTTCCAAAATACTCACTTATAATTTGATTTATTTCAGAAGGATTATTTGCATATACAAGTTTTTCAATTGGACTCATTGATAAACCAATTTCTGGAATATTCGTAAGCAGAGCTCCAAAACCTATTGGTAATAATAATAAAGGTTCAAATTTTTTATTTATAGCAAGATATAGTAGTAACAAACCAACCAGAATCATTAAAGATTGACCAAGAGTTATGCTAAAAATACCCAAAGTTGAAAAGAATTCAAATAAACTCATTAATTTAAAACCTCAAACAAAGGTTGTCCTACTTGAACTTTATCTCCATTTTTAATAAAAATCTTGCCAACTATTCCATTTACAGGAGTTTTTATAGTTGTTTCCATTTTCATGGCTTCAAGAACTATAACAGTATCATCTTCTTTGATTTCAGAGCCTTCGGAATATTCTATCTTGAAAATATTTCCGCTTAGTGGGGCATTTATGATGGTCCCCGTTTTATTTGTTACTTCCTTGGAAACAGTTTTGCCCGATTTAATATTATTTCTTAAGATTTCAGGCTCTTCAGTTTTAGAATATTTAACTACGTAATTTAATCCATCTATCTCAACATTATAGAAACCTTCTTTATCTTCAGTTAAGTTTAATGGAGATTTTTCAAAAAATTCTTGATTGTCTTTATTTTCTAAGAACTTCATCCCAATTTCTGGGAAGAGGGTGTATATAAGAATGTTTTCTTCACTAGCCTCTATGTCAAGTTTGCTTTCACCAATAACCTTAAGAAATTTTTCTTTAGTTTTATCGTATTCATTGCTATCTATTAGGTCAGCAGGCCTGCATGTCACCGGACTTTCGCCATTTAAAACTTTCTCTTGTAAGATCTTATCAACAGGAGAAGGAGTTTTTCCATACTCACCCCTTAACAAGGCTGATGTTTCTTTTGTTATAACTTTATATCTTTCATTATTTAATACATTTATTACTGCTTGGGTTCCTACAATTTGTGAAGTAGGAGTTACTAATGGAATAAAACCAAGGTCTGATCTTACATTTGGAATTTCATCAATAACCTCATCAAATTTATCTGAAGCATTTTGTTCTTTGAGCTGATTTTCAAGATTTGTTAGCATTCCTCCAGGAACCTGTGAAGTAATTATTCTTGCATCCACTCCTTTTAAAGAACCCTCAAAATTTGAATATTTTTTTCTAACTTCTCTAAAATGTTTCGCTATTGGCTCTAATTTTTCTAGATCAATTTTTGTTTCATAATCAGTATTATCGAGTATTCCGACGACCGTTTCTGTAGCTGAATGACCATACGTCATACTCATAGAAGAGATAGAAGTATCAATATTATCCAAACCTGCTTCAACACACTTTATTGCTGTAGTAGTACTCATTCCAGTAGTTGCATGACTATGTAAATGGATGGGAATATTAATTTCTTCCTTCAATCTTGAAACAAGTTCAAATCCTATATAAGGATCTAATAATCCAGCCATATCTTTAATTGCTAAAGAGTGACATCCAAGATCTTGAAGCTTCAAGCTTGTATCAACCCAGGTCTGAAGGTTATGAACAGGACTTGTTGTATAAGAAATCGTTCCTTGCGCATGTCCATCATTTTCAATTGTTGCCTTGATAGCAGTTTCCATATTTCTTGGATCATTTAGAGCATCAAAAATTCTAAATACATCAACTCCGTTAGTTTTAGATTTTTCAATAAATTTATGAACTATTTCATCAGAATAATGCTTATAACCTAATAAGTTCTGCCCTCTGAGAAGCATTTGCTGCGGAGTATTTGGCATCTTGCTTTTAATATTTCTTATTCTTTCCCAAGGGTCTTCACCAAGGTACCTTATGCATGAATCAAAAATAGCACCGCCCCAAGATTCAACAGACCAAAAACCAACCGAATCTATTTCTTTTAAAACTGATTCCATGTCTTCATATCTAAGCCTTGTTGCTAAAAGTGATTGATGACCATCCCTAAGAACAACCTCGGTAATACCAATTTTCTTTTTATTCATTGAATATTCTCTTTTTAATAATATTAATTATCTCTTTATGCTCAATTTTTAATTTATTTACATCGGAACTTTTGGCTAAATTTTCCTTTAAGTTATCTATCAACTCTTCTTTAAATAATGATGCAGAAATATTAATTAGCAGAATTAAAATTGAAAGGAATATCAATACAGTAACCATTCCGGTTAACATTAAATTGATTCCTGAAATAATTAAATCACTCATAACAAGCCAGCTATTTTATATGTTTTTTAAAAGAAGAGTTTACTTAAAAGTATATAATTTCTTTTTATATTTATGGAAATATTATACAATATAATTATTAAACAATAAATATTGTAAATAATTTACATTTTTAAAAGCATATACTATGAGAGTTGCAATTAACGGTTTTGGTAGAATTGGTAAAAATATAACTAGACATCTTATTGATGCTGGTTTTTTAGCAGGTCAAGAGGGTGATCTAGAGTTAGTCGCTATAAATGATCTTGGCGATATCAAATCAAATTCTCATCTATTAAAATATGATTCAATTCATGGCTCAATTCCGAACGATGTCAGTCATAGTGACAATGAAATAATAATAGATAACTCATATATAAAATTCTATTCTGAGAGAGATCCTTCTAATCTGCCTTGGGATGATTTAAAAATTGATATTGTTTTTGAATGTACAGGTTTCTTTACTTCAAAAGAAAAAGCTTATAGTCATCTAGTTGCTGGTGCAAAAAAGGTTCTAATATCTGCTCCAGCTCAAGATCCTGATAAGACTATTGTTTATGGAGTCAATCATAATCAGTTAGATAAAAATGATTTAATAATCTCAAATGCATCCTGCACAACCAATTGTTTGGCGCCTATTGCTAAGGTTATTAACGATAATTTTGGAATTAAAAGTGGATTGGTTAACACTGTTCATGCTAGCACTAATGATCAAAGCTTATTAGACGTATCCCATTCTGATTTATATAGAGCAAGAGCAGCATCAGCATCTATTATTCCATCTAAAACAGGAGCTGCAAAAGCAATTGGTTTAGTTATTCCAGAACTAGAGGGAAAGCTTAACGGTATGGCAACAAGAGTTCCTGTTCTTAATGTATCAATGCTTGATTTAACGTTCGAATCAGAAAAAGATTTTGAAATTGATGAACTAATTGATGTTTTAACTAAATCTGCAAAGAATGAATTGCAAGGAATACTGTCTATGTGTGATTTGCCTTTGGTGAGTTCGGACTTTAATCACAACCCAGCATCCTCTATCTTTGACACCAATCACATTTATAAGATTGGCAACCAAACTAAAATTCTTGCCTGGTATGATAATGAATGGGGATTTTCCAAGAGAATGGTTGAATTATCTCAATATATTAAACAAATATCCTCAATTTCACTCAAAGAAACTGCTTAAAACCTTATTTTTAAGGTATATTCTCTTTTCTAAACAATGAATTCTTTATGAGCTTTACTAGAACAAAAATTATATGCACTATTGGTCCTGCTACTGAGACTATCAGCGCCTTAAAAAAACTTCATAACAACGGCATGAATGTTGCGCGTATTAATATGTCGCACGCGACTCACAAATCAGCTATAGCGGTAATTGATAGAATAAAAAAAATCAACAATGATGCAAAAGTTGAATCTGGAAAGATTGGAGTCCTGCTAGACACCCAAGGACCAGAAATAAGAACCGGTGATACAGAATTGCCGTTGGATTTAAAAGTGGGTGATGAAGTTACCTTAACTGTTAGAGATCAAGTAGATGTTGAGACTTCATCAATTAAAATTAACTATAAAGATTTAATACATAGCGTTAGTGAGGGCTCTAAAATATCTGTTGATAATGGACTGATTAACTTTAAAGTCTTATCTAAAGATGAAGAGACATTGTTATGTAAAGTTTTAGATGGTGGCAAGCTTGGCTCAAAAAGACATGTAAATTTGCCAGGCGTTAGAGTTAATCTCCCATCTTTAACTGCTAAAGATATTGAAGATATTAATTTTGGGGTTAAAAATGGAGTAGATTTTATTGCTCTATCTTTTGTAAGAAACAGTGACGATTTAGAAAAGCTACAAATCATACTAGATAAAAAGAAATCTAAAGCAAAAATTATTGCAAAAATTGAAAATCAAGAAGGTTTAGATAATATTCATGATATTTGTAAAGCTTCCTGGGGTGTTATGGTGGCGAGAGGTGATCTAGGTATTGAAACTAGCTTAACTGACTTACCTAATATTCAAAGAAGAATAATGTATGCATGTGCTAAATGGGGAAGGAGATCAATTGTAGCTACCCACTTATTAGAATCCATGATTGAAAATCCGACACCTACAAGAGCAGAGGTTACTGATATCGCAAATGCAATATATGAAGGTGCTGATGCAATAATGCTCTCAGGAGAAACAAGTGTTGGTAAATATCCATCGGAATGTGTAACTTTCTTAAAATCTATAGCAGAAAAAACAGAGAAGTTTAGAACCTTAGGTTATGAGAAGAATTTTACACCAAGCTCTGATTGGCAGCATATTGGTGTGGCAGCAAAAAATCTTGCTGAGACAATTAATGCAGACGGCATTATAGCTATTACAAGAACTGGTAAAACAGCTAATTACATTTCAAACTCTAAACCTAACGGCATTCCGGTTTTTACCTTTACTGGAAATAAAAAAACCCTCAATCAACTATCTCTTATAGGTTCTACAGTTCCTTTTTATCTATCAAATCTTTCCAATCATGAGAAAACACTGACTAATGTTTCAAAGATTTTAAAAAAATATTATGGTAAAGACAAAAAAGATCTAAAGTTTATTATGGTTTCAAGTATATTTTCAGAAGAGCACTCAGAAGCTATTCAAATTATAAATATTTAATATGTTTGATACCTTTGTAGAAAGCACCTTGTTGATGTTTGTTGCAATAGATCCAATATCTTTAATACCTATTTTTGCAGGCCTAACCGCAGGACTAAATAAACATCAGGTTAAATCTGTTTACTTGCGAGCTAGTTTTGTTTCTTTAGTTGTTCTTACTATTTTTTGGCTATTTGGTAATGCCATTCTTGATGCAATGAATATTAGCATGGACTCTTTTAAGATCATTGGTGGTTTATTTTTAATTGTTATTGCATTTCAGATGGTTTTTGAGCAAAGACAAACTAGGCGACAAAATACAGCTGATACCGCTATAGATGATGAAACCATAAAATCAATAGCTATATTTCCATTGTCTATACCCTTGATAGCTGGTCCCGGAGCTATGGCAACAAGCTTATTGATATCAAAAGAGTCTTATGCTTCAGCTTTAGATGGCCTAGTTTCATATTTACCAATACTCATAGTAGTATTTATAGCTACCGTTGCTATGTGGTTATCTGCAAAGTTATCATCAAAGCTAGGTCCAACTATTATTACTGTAGTCCAAAAGATATTTGGTTTACTTCTTGGAGCGCTAGCAATTGAATTTGTAATAGACGGAATAGCAAATTCATTTAATCTCATATAAGAATGAAAAATTTATCAGAACAAATATTCGATATACTAAAACTTGCTATTAAAGAAAGCAACGAAGCAAGTTTGGTTGTAAGCGGGGGCTCCAGTCCAGTAAAAATATTTAATGAACTCTCACTAATGCATCTAGATTGGACTAAAGTAAATATCACCCTTGTTGATGATAGATTTGTTGATAAATCTCATAACGATTCTAATGAAAAACTAGTCATAGAAAATTTGATGATTAATAATGCTATAAATACAAATTTTATATCCTTATGCAATTCACCTGACAAAGCTCTAAATATTCAAAGGCCTTTTGATGTTATGTTGTTGGGCATGGGTGAGGATGGTCATTTTGCCTCTTTATTCCCATCATTAATTAAAACTAATTCTAACTATTTTGAGCCATCATCAAAACCAGAAATAATTTATACAGAAGCTATGGGCAGTCCTGCACATAAAAGAGTTAGTATGAATCTGTCTATGATACTTCAATCCAAAAATATATTTTTATTAATACCTAATAAAAAGAAATTAGAGGTCTATGAACAAGCTAAAAGTAACAAAGAATTACCTTTGTATTTTCTACTCAATCAAACAGAAATCAAAATAAATATTATTTCTTAAAAACTTAATAGTTAAATAATTAAACTCTAGTTTTTTCAATATTTTTAATAACTTCATCCTTTCTACTATCAAAAACCTTTCCAAATCTAGCCTGGACGGTCGCAGAAAGTATATCAATAATAGCTAAATGAGCTAGTCTAGATGTCATAGGGATATGAAGATTATTCTCAAGATGAGTATGTATATGCAGAACAACATTAGAAAGCTTGGCAAGAGGGGAGTCTTCAGAAGTTAATGCTATTGTTTTTACACCATTTTTTTTAGCAATTTTAGCAGTCTCTACTATTTCAGCAGTTCTCCCTGTAAAAGAAATTAATACTAGAAGATCGCCTTCCTTCATCATTGAAACAATCATTCTTTGGTTTATATAATCTGTATGAGCAACGACAGGAATTCCAAACCTAAAAAATTTGTGCTGCGCATCTAATGCAACAGGTCCTGAGCCACCAAGCCCAAAAAATGTAATACTACTAGCATTTGCCAGAAAGTCTGTTGCCTTATCGATCGATTCTGGATTAAGATTTTGACCAACGCTTACAATAGTTGACTGTATATCACTCATAACTCTCTTCACAACTTCAGGAGTATCCTTATCTACATTGAATCTGTCTAATAGTTGATTAGTATTAGTAATTTCTTGAGCTATTTGAATTTTAAAAGCAGGATACCCATCAAAGCCAAGTTTTTTACAGAATCTATTTACAGTAGGTAAGCTAACACCAGATTCATTGGCTAAAGATGTAATCGATTGACTTATAACTTTAGTGGGATTATTTAATACAGAAAGCGCAATCCATTTTTCAGATTTGCTTAATTTTACATCACCATTTACTAGAGTATCTAAAATCATAATTTAATTATATATATTTGTAATTTATTTACAATATTTAACATTTATTATGAATATTGTATATTTTTAACATAATCTACAGTAAAATTAGATTCATAAAATTTGACATATATATGATACCTGAAGACAAAGATCCTATAGAAACAAGTGAATGGTTGGAAGCTATAGATAGCGTTATTGAGAAAGAGGGTGTTGAAAGAGCATCATTCTTAATGACAAAACTCGCTAAGAAATTAAATGAAGAGGGAGCAATTCCTTCATACAACCTTACAACACCTTTTAGAAATTCAATTCCATTAAAAGACGAGGCACAGATGCCTGGTGATTTATTTATGGAAAGAAGAATTCGTTCTTTAATAAGATGGAATGCTTTAGCTTTAGTTTTAAGAGCAAATAAGAATGATGATGATTTAGGAGGACATATATCAACTTTCTCATCAGCTGCAACTTTATATGATGTAGGCTTTAATTATTTTTTTAGAGGTTCAGAAGGTCAACTAGAAGATTTGATTTATTATCAAGGCCACTCATCTCCTGGGATATATGCAAGGTCTTTTTTAGAAGGGTATCTACATGAAGAAGATTTAGATAATTTTAGAAGAGAGGTTAAAAAGCCAGGTTTGTCTTCATACCCTCATCCCTGGCTGATGCCAGATTATTGGCAATTTCCAACAGTCTCAATGGGTCTTGGACCAATTATGGGTATATATCAAGCTCATATAATGAGATATATGTCTGCAAGAGGTTTAGTCCCTAGAAATGATAGAAAGGTATGGGTTTTTTGTGGTGACGGGGAGATGGATGAACCAGAATCAAAAGGTGCAATAGCTCTTGCTGGAAGAGAAAGCTTAGAAAATCTAATTTTTGTTATAAATTGTAATTTGCAAAGATTGGATGGTCCTGTTCGAGGGAATGGAAAAATTATTCAAGAGCTAGAGGGTTCTTTTAGGGGCGCTGGATGGAATGTTATTAAAGTCGTTTGGGGTAGAAAGTGGGATCCAATAATGGCTAAAGATAAAGAGGGTAAGCTTCAAGATATTATGGATGCTGTATTGGATGGGGAAATGCAAAATTTTAAAGCAAAAGGTGGTGCATATACTAGAGAAAATTTCTTTGCAAAGGATCCGGAAGCCCTAAAAATTGTAGAAGATTTAACTGATGAGGATATATACAAACTAAATAGAGGTGGTCATGATCCTTATAAAGTTTATGCTGCTTATCATAAGGCAGTTAATTCCTCTGGAGCACCTACGGTTATATTGGCTTTAACAACAAAAGGATACGGTGTTGGTTCCAGAGAAGCAGACAATACAACTCATCAGGTCAAAAAATTATCGCTTGATAATATCAAGTCATTCAGAGATAAGTTTAATATTCCAGTAACTGATGATGAGATTGAAAATATTCCTTATGTCAGACCACCTGAAGATTCTCCTGAAATACAGTATTTAAGAAATACCAGAGCAAAATTAGGAGGACCAATCCCTAGAAGAAGAACAAAATCTGAAGTTCTTTCAATGCCTGATAACAAAGCATTTGCTAAGTTATATTCAGGCTCAGATGAAAGAAAAATTTCTACAACAATGGCAGCTGTTAGAGTAATAACTGATTTGCTAAAGGACAAAGAGATAGGTAAAAGAATTGTTCCAATAGTGCCTGATGAAGCAAGAACATTTGGAATGGAGGCTTTATTTAGACAGGTTGGCATTTATTCTTCAGCAGGCCAAAACTATGAACCTGAAGACGCTGATAAAGTAATGTGGTACAAGGAGTCAAAAGAAGGGGTAATGCTTGAAGAAGGCATCACTGAGGCAGGCGCTTTTTCTGCCTGGTCTGCATTAGCAACAGCATACACTAACTATGATTACCCTATGATTCCTTTCTATCTTTTTTATTCAATGTTTGGTTTTCAAAGAATCCATGATCTAGCATGGGCAGCAGGCGACTCACAAGCTAAGGGCTTTTTAATTGGCGCTACATCCGGGAGAACAACCCTTAACGGAGAAGGGCTTCAACATCAAGATGGTCATAGCCATATACTTTCTTCAACAATTCCAAATTGTTTGTCTTATGATCCAACTTTTTCATATGAGGTTGCTGTGATCATTAAAGACGGCATTCAAAAAATGTTTGTTGAACAAAAGAATTATTTTTATTACATAACAACTATGAATGAAAATTATGAACATCCTCCAATGCCAAAAGGTGCTGAAGATGGAATTATCAAAGGAATGTATAAATTACTACCTTCTAAAAAACCATTAATCAGGCTTTTAGGTTCTGGTTCAATCTTAAATGAATCAATTAAAGCAAAAGAAATACTTAATAGTTTTGGAATTGAATCAGAGGTTTGGAGTGTAACAAGTTTTAATCTGCTAAGAAAAGATGGCATGGAAACTGAAAGATTTAATCAATTAAATCCCACAAAAAAAGAGAAAAAAACATACGTTGAAGAGTGTTTTGCTGATTGCGAGATCCCTGTAATAGCATCCACTGATTATATGAGAGCTTATGCAGAGCAAATAAGACCATACATTAAATCTGATTATGCTGTTTTAGGAACTGATGGCTTTGGAAGAAGTGATTCCAGAAAGAATTTAAGAGAATTTTTTGAAATAGATGCCAACAGTATAGCAAGAGCATCAGCATATACGTTATTTAAAAATAACCTAATCGATAAAAATAAATTAAAAGAAATATACGAAGATCTCGAAGTCGATCCTCTTAAACCAAATCCTTGGGAAGTTTAATGCAAGATTTAAATCTTAATATTCCAGATCTTGGCGATGTTGAAGAGGTAGAGGTTATTGAGATTTGTGTAGAAGTTGGACAAAGTGTTGAAGCTGAAGATTCAATAATAATTCTTGAAACAGATAAAGCAGCCATGGAAATTCCAACTACTAAATCTGGTATTGTTAAGAATATTCTTGTTGACGTTGGCGACATGGTTCAAGAAGGAACTCCATTTGTTCAAATTGAGTTTGAAGAAGATAAAAAATCTAATATAGAAAATAATAAAACAAAAACTCAAACAGAAGAAATTCAAATACCTGCTGAAAAAGAAGATATTGATATTAATGAAAATGAAATAGTTTTAGCCAAACCTTTGATTCCAGATCTTGGCGATGTTGAAGAAGTGGAGGTAATAGAGATATGTGTTGAGGTTGGCCAAAATGTTGGAATAGATGATTCTATTATGATACTTGAAACTGATAAAGCCGCTATGGAGATACCAGCTTCAGTTGAAGGCAAAGTTACTAAATTAAATATTAGCCTAGGCGACATGGTAAAAGCCGGCATGCCATTTGTAGAAATTGAGTCAAGTGTGGTTGTCTCAAAATCTTTAAATAAAATTAATGAAAACGAAGATTCAATTTCTATTTCTAAAAATGAACATATTACAAAACAAGAAGAAACAAATAACAACAAAGAACAAGCAAGCCAGCCTTTGAGCTATAACAATGCCTCAGTTCATTCAGGACCAGCAACAAGGAAACTTGCTAGAGAATTTGGTATAAACTTATCTGAGGTTAAAGGCTCTGGTCCAAAAGGAAGAATATTAAAAGAAGATCTTCATGCATTTGTTTCACAGCGCTTAAATTCAAAAACTGGAAGTGGATTTGAATTCTCTCAACCAGATATTGATTTTTCAAAATGGGGTCAGGTAAGCTTTGAAAAGCTATCTAAATTTCAAAAAACAGCTTCAAAAAATCTCCATACCTCTTGGATTAATATTCCTCATGTTACTCAACACGATGATGCAAATATTACAGACTTGCTTGCTTTAAGAGCTGAGTTAAATAAATCTAATAAAACCAAAGTTTCACCTTTAGCTTATATCATTAAAGCAACAGTTGAAACTTTAAAACTCTACCCTCTAATGAATACTTCTCTTTCATCCAACTTAGATACAGTTGTAATGAAAGATTATTTTAATGTAGGTATAGCTGTTGATACTCCTGAAGGTCTTATTGTTCCTAACATAAAAAATACTGACAAAAAAACAATTTTAGAAATATCAGATGAGGTTTTTAATCTTGCTAATTTAGCAAAAGAAAGAAAATTAAAAGTTGATCAACTCAAAGGTGCATCTTTTACAATAACCTCCTTAAGTGGTATTGGCGGTAAATATTTTACCCCGATAATAAACCCTCCAGAGGTAGGAATTCTTGGTTTATCAAAACCCTTTGATAACTTATTTTTAGACGGTAAAAATATTGTTAACCAAAAACTCTTACCAATTTCACTTTCTTATGATCACAGGGTAATTAATGGAGCATATGCAGCCAGGTTCGTAACAGATTTATCAAAACAACTTAACGAAATAAACTTTTTAAGGGAATCATTTAATGGAACTTAATACTTTTGATCTTTATCTATTTGGCGGTACCGGTGATCTTTCAAATAGAAAGTTAATTCCTGCTATGTTTCGACAAGAAACATTAGGAAATATTGATGATGCCAGCCAGATTATTGGCATTGGTTCAAGAGACTTATCAACTGAAGAATATATATCAATGGTTAATGAATCATTGAATAAATATTACATTGATTTTGAACAACAAAAAGATGCGTGGTTAAAATTTTCTAAGAGGCTTCAATATATAAAGTTAGACATCAACTCTAATGAAGACTGGAAAAACATAAACAATGTTTCGGATAGTGTTGCTGTGGTTTACTATTTAGCAACTCCACCAAATTTATATAAAAAAATCTCATCGGCGTTAAATGATAATAATTTAATAAAAGATAATTGTAGAATAGTTGTTGAAAAACCAATTGGCTCTGATTTAGAAACAGCAAAAGATATCAATAATTCTCTTTCACTTGGTTTTAAAGAAAATCAAATATACAGAATAGACCATTACTTAGGTAAAGAAGCTGTTCAAAATTTATTAGCCTTAAGATTTGCAAATACCATCTTTGAGAAAAGTTGGTCAAGCTCAGCCATTGATCACATACAAATAACAGTTGCAGAAGATTTAGGTGTTGAAGATAGGGGTGGGTATTACGATGAAACAGGTGCACTTAGAGACATGGTGCAGAATCATCTTCTTCAAATTTTATGCCTTATAGCAATGGAGCCTCCTGTTTCTATTCAAAGTGAATCAGTAAGGGATGAAAAGCTAAAAGTTTTAAAATCCCTAGCACCATTTACATCGGATAATATTGCTGTTAATTCAGTAAGAGCACAATACCTTGAAGGTATCTCCAAAGGAGAGGCAGCATGCTCTTATCTTGATGAAGAAGGTGTTGATTCTAAGAACCAAACTGAGACATTTGTGGCTTTGAAATTAGAAATTAATAATTGGAGATGGTCAGGCGTTCCTTTTTATTTAAGAACCGGAAAAAGAATGCAATCAAAATCATCTGAGATTGTAGTTCGCTATAAAACAGTTCCACATAACATTTTTTCTAAAGGAGCCCATTTAGAACCCGATCAATTAGTTTTAAGGATTCATCCCGATGAAGGTATAGATTTAAAGCTCAACACAAAGCGCCCAGGTGTATCTGGTTATGATCTTGAGAACCTGCCTTTAGACCTAAATCTTAACGAGTATCATGAAATTGGGCATCAAGATTGCTACGAGAGACTTCTATTAGATGTAATTAAAGGAAATCCATCTTTATTTGTAAGAAGAGATGAAATTGAAGCTTCTTGGAAATGGATTGATAACATTATAAATTTGTGGAAATCTGAAGACGTACCTATGGAAGAATACATTTCTGGAGGTTGGGGACCATCGAATGCTGACCTTCTTATTAAAAGAGATTTTAGAGCTTGGAAAAATGGACCCTCAAAAAAATGAGTATTAAAACAAAACTTCTTGATATTAAAAAAAGAATTGATGAACGCAGTAAAGATTCTAGATCAGACTATCTAAAAAAAATAAATTTTTCATCTGATCATAGTAAATCAGCAAGAAATAACATGGGTTGCAGTAACATAGCTCATGCTTTTGCTTCATGTGATAAAGCACAGCAGGGTGAGGCAGCAAATGGTGCAAAAGTTATAGGAGTTATCTCTGCATATAATGACATGCTATCAGCGCATGCACCTCTTAAAGACTATCCTGATGTCATTAAAGAGTCATCATTAAAAAGAAATGCAATAGCCAGAGTTGCAGGAGGTGTTCCTGCTATGTGTGATGGCATTACTCAAGGTGAGCCCGGAATGGAGCTATCACTTTTTAGTAGAGATGTCATAGCTCTTTCTACTGCTGTAGGTTTTTCTCACAATGTTTTTGATGCTGGAATATGCTTGGGAGTATGTGACAAAATTGTTCCTGGCTTAATGATAGGCGCTTTAACATTTGGTCATTTACCTATTGGTTTCATTCCTGCTGGCCCTATGCCAACAGGAATATCTAACTCTCAAAAATCAGACACAAGAAAGAAATTTGCTAACGGTGAGATAGATAGATCTGCACTTATAAGTTCAGAACAGGCTGCATATCATACTTCTGGCACTTGCACTTTTTACGGCACTGCTAATACGAATCAGTTGATAATGGAAGTCATGGGCCTTCAATTACCAAGCTCGTCTTTTGTTCCACCAAATTCAATTGAAAGACAGATGATTATTGATAAGACAGTTGAGAGTATTTTAAATATGAGTGAGCAAAACATAAAGATGGGGGAGATGCTTGATTCAAAAAGCTGGATTAATGCCATGGTTGCATTAATTGCTAGCGGAGGCTCAACAAACTTAGCTATACATTTAATTGCTATGGCAGAAGCTGGGGGTTATCAAATCACTATAGAGGATATAGATGAAATTGCCTCGTTAACTCCCATAATTACAAATATATATCCTAATGGAACAGCAGATGTTAATGATTTCCATAATGCTGGAGGTGTATCTGCATTTATTGGATCACTATTGGATGGAGATTTTTTATTTAATGATGTACAAACTTTACTTGGTAATGGATTGGATATTTATAGAAATAAATTAGAAATAGAAAATAATAACTTGGTTTGGAATAATCAATCAGCTATTTTGGATCAAAGTATCATTAGAGATAGTAATAACCCTTTTAAACAATCAGGTGGTTTAAAGCTATTAAATGGTAATCTTGGAAAGGGTATTATCAAGACATCAGCATTAAATAATTCAGAAACTATTATTAAAGCCCCTGCAACAGTATTTGAAGATCAAGAAGATGTTCTCAATGCTTTCGGAAATAATCAATTAAACAAAGATACAATTATCATAATCAGAGGGCAAGGGCCTTCAGCAAATGGAATGCCTGAGCTTCATAAATTAACATCTCCACTTAATGTTCTTCAATCTAAAGGTTTTGATATTGCGATTATTACTGATGGAAGAATGTCTGGTGCATCTGGAAGCGTTCCTGCTGTAATTCATGTTACTCCAGAGGCTATTCATAGAGGTCCAATTGGTTTAATTGAGGATAATGATTTGGTTGAATTAGATATCAATAAGGGAACTTTTAAATTATTAGTTGATGATGAGATTCTTAAAACAAGAACCCATTCTAATATTGAGCATAATCATAATGGCGTCGGCAGAGAGTTATTTAAATCATTTAGAGAAAGCGTTAACACTGTTGAAAAGGGGGCTTCAATTTTCTGATGGATATTACTAATATTATTTCTTCTAACCAACTATTGCCTCTAGCAACACTGACATCAAGAGATCAAGTAGAGCCACTTGTTAATGTATTAATCAATACCGGACTGCCGCTTGTTGAGATTACTTTGAGAGATGAAAGAACTATAGACATATTAGATGAATTTAAAAAACATCCTAATATTACCCTAGGAGTCGGTACTATAAAAAATTCAAATCAAATTGATAAAGCTGTTGAAGCTGGAGCTTCTTTTTTAATAACTCCTGGATTCACAAAAAAACTTTCTCAATATGCCTTTTCAAAAGACGTTTTATTAATTCCAGGAACTCAAACTCCTTCTGAAATTATGCTTGCATCTGAACAAGGGCATAGTTTACTTAAATTTTTTCCTGCGGAGCTGTCTGGAGGTATTGCAAGATTAGAGTCTTATAATGCTGTATTTCCTGATATAAAATTTATACCTACTGGCGGTATTTCAGAAAAAAATGCATCATCTTATTTAAAATTAGATAACGTAAGTGCGATAGGGGCTTCAGCTCTAATTCCATCGGAATTAATGAGATCAAATTCTTGGAAAGAAATTGAAGATAGATTAACTAAATTAAAAACTACTTACCTTGTAAGCTAGTTCTACCTGAGGATATAAATATGTTTAATACACTAGATTGGATTATTGTAGGAATTTATTGTATTGGCCTTATTACACTTGCAACTTATGTCTCTAGGACTACAAGTGGTAAAGAAAGAACAGCAGAAGACTATTTCTTAGCTGGAAGGTCATTGCCTTGGTGGGCTATAGGAGCTTCTTTAATAGCAGCAAACATATCAGCAGAGCAAATTATTGGAATGTCTGGTCAAGGGTTTGTTGTTGGTATGGCTATAGCTGTATGGGAGCTTACTGCTGCTATAGCGCTTATCGTAATGGCAAAATTTTTCTTACCCTTATTTCTTGAAAAAAAGATCTATACAATGCCACAGTTTTTGGAGCAAAGATTTGATAAGCGGGTCAGCCTAGTGCTTTCATTTTTTTGGCTAACTGTTTATATATTCATTAATCTAACAACTGTTTTGTGGCTTGGATCAATCGCAATTAATACTCTCACAGGTCTATCATTAACAAACGGCTTAATTCTATTAGCATTATTATCACTTGCCTATTCATTGTCTGGCGGGCTTAAAGCTGTTGCAATGACTGATATTCTTCAGGTTGTATTGTTGATTTTTGGTGGATTAGCCGTTTCTTATATAGCTTTAAATAAAATATCTGATAACAATGGAGTTATAGATGGCATGGTAACAGTCTATAACACACTACCAGAGAAATTCGATATGATTTTGTCACCAGACAATCCATCATATTCAAATTTACCTGGTATATGGATATTAATTGGCGCAGGTGTTTGGATTGGTCATTTTGCATACTGGGGGTTCAATCAGTACATCACACAAAGAGCTTTAGGAGCAAAATCAATTAAAGAAGCGCAGAAAGGTGTAATGTTTGCTGCTTATTTGAAATTGTTAATGCCGATTGTTATTGTTCTGCCTGGTATATGCGCTGCAATATTATTTCCTGTATTAGAAAAGTCTGATCAAGCTTACCCAACAATGATGTCGCTTCTACCCAACGGATTATTAGGTCTTACATTTGCAGCCCTAATTGCTGCCATTGTCTCATCTCTTGCATCAATGACTAATAGTATTAGCACTATCTTTACAATGGATATATACCGCAAGTTTTCAAATAACCATATATCTGAATCAAAACTTATAAGCACTGGCAGGAACGCAGTTGTGCTATCTTTATTAATAGCTGTAATAGTTGCAAAGCCATTATTGGGAAGTTTTGATTCTATTTTTCAATACATACAAAATTTTACAGGTCTTTTTACACCAGGAATTCTAGTTATATTTTTAGTTGCATTATTCTGGAACAAGGCAACAACCTTATCTACTCTTGTTGCTGCTATTTCATCATTATTTTTATCAATCTTATTAAGTTTTGCTTTACCTGATTTACCTTACATACACAGAATGGGGATTGTATTTTTTATGTCTGGGTTTGCTTGTTATATGACTGCTTTAATTCAAGGATATCAAGTACAGTCAAAAGCTATTGACCTGAACGGAATAGACTTTTCTACATCAAGAGCCTTTAATATTAATTCATTAATTGTAGTGGGCGTCCTTACATTTATATACATAACATTTGCATAAGACTGTATGAATAAAATATTTTACATATTTACTTCTATATTATTAATAACATCTTGTAATAACCAAGATGTTGAAAATATTATTAATGATAATAGTGTAGATTGGACCAATGAAAATACCTGCTCAGTTTCAATTGATAATAATTTTATTGATAATATTATAAAAAATATGACCTTAGAACAGAAAGTTGGGCAAATTATTATGCCTGATATTGATGAGGTTACACCCAAAGAAGCTAAAGATTATCAATTAGGAACTTTTTTAAACGGTGGTGGAAAATTTCCTAATAAAAACAAGAACAGTTCAGTAGATGATTGGAAAAAGCTAAGTAAAGAGTTTTATGAAGCGTCTCCTGTAGTGGATGGAATTATAGTTCCTATTTTATGGGGTACCGACGCTGTACATGGTCACAATAACGTCATTGGAGCAACAATTTTTCCACATAATATCGGTCTTGGTTCAACAATGAATCCTGATCTAATTAAGAAAATTGGTGAGGTTGTAGCAAAAGAAATTCTATCAACTGGAATACCTTGGACTTTTGCACCCACAATTGCAGTTCCTCAAAATGATCTTTGGGGAAGAACTTATGAAGGCTATTCTGAAGACCCAGATTTAGTATCCAAGCTCGGAGAAGCAATGATTCTTGGACTCCAAGGAGAAGGAGATCAATTTTTAGATAACAACCATGTTCTGGCAACAGCTAAACATTTTTTAGGTGATGGCGGGACTAAAAATGGCGTTGATCAAGGTAACACAATTCTTAGTGAGCAAGAATTAAGAGATATTCATGGCAAGCCGTATTTTGCTGCAATTAATTCATGCATACAGACAGTTATGGCGAGCTTTAATTCATGGAATGGAGAAAAAGCTCATGGGAGTAATTATCTTTTGCAAGATATTTTAAGAAAGCAGATGGGTTTTAATGGCTTGGTCGTTGGGGATTGGAACGGTCATGGTCAAGTACCTGGATGCTCTAAAGAAAACTGTCCAAAATCTTTTAATGCTGGCGTTGATATTTTTATGGCACCTGATGAATGGAAGCCGCTTTACAAAAATACTTTAGAACAAGCAAGAAATGGGACTATCTCTCCTCAAAGACTGGATGAGGCTGTAAAGAATATCTTGTCAGTTAAATACCTCTTAGGGATGTTTGATGGGAGAGAGCCTCATAATTATGATCAAAATTATATAGGTATTGATAGTCATCGAGAAATAGCAAGACAAGCTGTTAGAGAATCAATAGTTCTCCTTAAAAATAATAACAATACATTACCAATAAAAAACCAAAAACACATTTTAGTTGTTGGTAACTCAGCAAAAAAAATTACTAAACATATGGGTGGATGGACAATCACATGGCAAGGCAGAGAAAATGCAAACAGTGAGTTCCCTAATTCAAGAAGTATTTATGAGGCTATCAAATTAAAAGCTGAAAGTAATGGAGGGAGCGTTGAATATTCTTTAAATTCTAATTATGAAAAAAAACCTGATTTAGTTATTTTTGTATATGGTGAAGATCCATATGCAGAAGGTGATGGTGATAGAAAGCATATCTTTTATGAAAATCAGGATAAAAACTTCATCGGCTATATGGAAGACATAAAAAACCAAAAAATTCCATCTGTATCTCTATTTATTTCTGGAAGACCTTTAATTATTAATAAAGAAATTAATTTATCCGATTCTTTTGTTCAGCTATGGTTACCAGGATCCGCTATAGAGGGTGTAACTGATGTTATCTTCACTAATAAAAATAATGAAGTAAATCATGACTTTAAAGGAAAATTATCATACTCATGGCCACAATATTCATATCAAACTAAATTAAATTTCAGTGATCAAAACTATGACCCACTTTTCTCTTATGGTTATGGCTTAAGCTATTCTGATAACTTCTACACAGATAAAATAATTGTCAATGAAGATGTTCCTCAAAAAGATGAAATTACTTTATTCGTGGGCTCCGCTTATCCTTCATATAAAGAAATTATTTCATATTTTGATTCTGACAAACAAGAACAAATATACGAAGGTATTAGTGCAGACATTTATAAAAACGAAAAAGCAGGGATAAGAATCTCTAAATTTGATTTTAAAAAACAAGATGATGCTAAAAGAATAAATTTTGGTACAAATGATATCTATAAGTTCTGGGAGATATCAAGTGGCTCAAGTGAAGATTTATCTTATATGATAAACGGCTCTCTTGAGTTAATTATGAAAGTGAGCTCTTCATCAGACCCAAAGATAGAACTGAGCTTGCAGTGTTATAAGAATCAAAATCAAATCAATTTAACAGAATCAAAAGAATGCTATAAATCATTTGATTTATCTAAATTATTAAACGATGAGCCTAATAATTGGAAAAAAATAACGATGCCACTTAGTTGTCTAGATAATAAAGATTTTGAACTATCGACAATAACTTCAAGAGCAAAACTAGCAACTAGAGGTGATTGGGTTATCGATATACACTCAATTAAATATAAAAATAACCAGGCACCAAAAGCCTGTAAATTGTATTCTGAGCATTATGAATAAAGTTTTATTAATTGATATTGGTGGCACCAATTTAAGATACGCATACTCTGACGGAGATTTTTCTACAATAAAAGATACTAATAAGATTCAGCTATCATGCATCAAAGGCTTTAATGAAATACTAACTAATTTAACTAAAGGTAAAAATGTAGATTCGTTAGTGATTTCTGTTGCTGGGCCAAAAATAAAAGGCTCTATCACAATGACTAATAGAGACTTCTCAATTAATGAAGAAGATATAAGAAATTCATTTCAATTTAAAACTTGTCATTTGTTAAATGATTGGGAATCCATCGGGCATAGCTTGGCTGCTTATGATGAGTCTGACATAGCTATTATCAAAGAAGGCACTGAATTCAATGATAATAGTTTTTTTATTGGTCCAGGAACAGGTCTTGGGGCTGCTCTGTTAATTGGCAATGATAACGTAATTCCTACAGAGATTGGTAATACAACAGGCTTAACTAAAGCTTTGTTAAAAAATTATGCAATTGATAATGATGATCACTTTAGAACCCTGGAAGATGTTCTATCGGGAAAGGCAATTTCAGATATTTATGAATATAAGACAGGCACTAGATTAACCTCAGAAGATATTGTTCAAAGATATGGCGGTGATGATGAGATGATTAATTTTGTGATTGATGGCTTTATTAAATCTTTGGCTGAAACTATCTCAGATATGGCGCTTACTTTTATCTCAGGGAAAGGAATATATATTGCCGGAGGATTGATTAGATCTATTTTTCAAATAATGGATAAAGATAAATTTATTGAAAATTTTTATGGTGATAAGAAATTAGTCCATTTACAAATACTAGAAATGGTTAAAATTGGTATTGTTGAAAAAGAGCATGCTTGTCTTCATGGAAACCTGAACTTCTATAAAAAAAATATAAATAAGGCTTAATAAAATTATGAGCAACAAAAAAGAATTGTATCTTGGTGATAATCTTATTAATTCATCAGATCTTGAAATATCTGGAAAAGAGGTAGTTATTGAGCATGAGAACTTTTATAAGATCTCAAATGTAAATAAAATGAGGCCCTTTTTTATGAGCATTGTGAGTGCTTATGATCATTGGTTATTTATTTCATCTACTGGCGCACTGAGCGCAGGGAGAAAAAATAGCAATAACGCTTTATTCCCATACTATACAGACGACAAAATATCAGAATCATTCGAAGTTACTGGAAATAAATCTATATTTCATGTCAACAAAAATGATAAAACCTATTTATGGGAACCTTTTACAAAATCTTGTGATCTTGTTTATAGAAATGAAAGAAATCTTTATAAAAACCTCAGGGGTAATAAAATAATTTTTGAAGAAATAAATCATGATCTAGGTATAAAATTTTCATATCAATGGACTACTTGCGATAAATACGGTTTTATAAAATCATCTTCAATAAAGAATTTAAGCGAACAAAATCTATCATTATCCATTTTAGATGGGTTTCAAAATATATTACCTTGGGGCCTTGATGAGGGCATACAAAGCAACACAAGTAATTTAGCAGATGCATACAAAAGAAATGAACTAGATTTTGATTCAAAAATAGGAATTTATGCTCTAAGCGCAACCATAGTTGACCGTGCAGAACCAAGTGAAGCATTAAAATCAAATGTAGTATTTCATCTTGGTTTAGAAAGCAATAAGGTTTTACTATCATCAAATCAGCTAGATAAATTTAGAAAAGGTCATCAGTTACGAGAAGAGCTTGATATTAAGGCTGAAAGAGGTGCTTATTTTATAAATTCAGACTTTTCTTTAGAACAGAATGAAAAAAAAGAATGGTTGTTTGCAGCAGATATTAATAAATCTTCTTCAGATATCGCTACCTTAAAGAATGAAATTATTACTAATAACAATCTAATTAAAGAAATAAAGAAAGAAATACTCAATTCATCAAATGATCTCTATAAACTCGTAGGTTCTTCAGATGGCATTCAGCTTTCAACTGACAGAAGAAGAAATATAAGACATTTTGCAAATACACTTTTTAATATTATGAGGGGAGGGATATTTGATAGAGATTATATTATTGAAAAAGACGATTTTATTAAATATATAGGTAATGCTAATAAAAAACTCAGCAAGGATATGACACCTACTTTTGCTGAATGGCCAGATAATTTTGATTTAAACTTTTTACGAGATGCAACAAGTGCCTTAAAGTCTAATGTCCTTAAAAGACTCGCTACAGAATATTTACCAATTAAATTCAGCAGAAGGCATGGAGATCCAAGCAGACCGTGGAATAAATTTTCTATCAATACACGTGATGATGCAACGGGTGAAAAGGTTCTTGATTATCAGGGTAATTGGAGAGATATATTTCAAAATTGGGAAGCATTAGCATACTCATATCCTCAATTTATTGATGGGATGATATATAGATTCCTAAATGCTTCTACCTTTGATGGATATAACCCTTACAGGCTAACAAAAGATGGATTTGATTGGGAAACTATTGAACCAGATAATCCTTGGTCTTACATTGGTTACTGGGGTGACCATCAAATTATTTATTTATTAAAATTCTTAGAATTTTCTGAAAACTATTTTCCTCAAAGGCTTGATTCATTTCTTAGCAAAAATGATTTTGTATATGCAAATGTCCCTTATGAAATCAAGGACTATAAGTCCATTTATGCAGACCCAAAAAATACTATAGATTTTAATTTTAAATTAGCAGAGAAAATTGAACGAGATAGGATTAATGAGGGAGCAGATGGGGCTATTTTAAAGAATTACCAAGGATTAATTCATGAAGTTAATTTCCTTGAAAAAATATTGACTACAGTCCTAGCAAAGTTATCAAATTTTATACCTGGTGCAGGCATTTGGATGAACACACAAAGACCAGAATGGAATGATGCCAATAATGCTCTTGTTGGGAATGGTGTTTCAATGGTAACCCTTTATTATTTAAGACGTTTTCTAAGCTTCTTTAAAAATGTACTTGAAAAGAATTCATCTTCTTCATTTGAAATATCAACTGAACTATTTCATTTTTTTGAAAAATTAAATACATCATTTAGTGCATTAGATTTAAATTTAAATCATAAAGACCGTAAAAGATTTGTTGATGGCATTGGAGAGGTTGCAGCTGAGTACAGAGATAGAATTTATACTTCTTATTTTTCTGGTACCAAAGAGTCATTAGATAAGTCTCGAATAATTCAATTTTTTGAAATAGCAATCAATGCCTTAGAGAAAACAATTGAAACTAATAAAAGAGAAGATGGTCTTTATCATGCTTATAATCTTGTAAATCTTGGTGATCAAGAAATTACTATTGATAGACTTTCTGAGATGCTTGAAGGTCAAGTGGGTGTTTTAAGTTCTGGTTATCTTTCTGAAGAAGAAAGTTTATCTGTTTTAGATAGCTTAAAAGATAGTGATTTATTTTGGGATGATCAATATAGCTATATTCTTTATCCAAACAAAGAATTATTAGGGTTTTTAGACAAGAATATTATTCCTGAAAAGGAATTTAATAGATCGTCCTTGCTTCATGAGCTAGTTAAAGACGGTAATAATCAAATTATAGAAAAAGATATTAATGCAAAATATCATTTCAATGGGTTATTTCATAATGCTGGATCATTACAAGATGAGCTTGAGAAACTCCCCGAAAAGTATCAATCTTTATTAAAAGAGGAAAAAGATATTATTTTAGACATATTTGAACATGTCTTTGATCATAAATCCTTTACAGGAAGGTCTGGAACTTTCTATGGATATGAAGGATTGGGATCAATCTACTGGCATATGGTTTCAAAACTGCTATTAGCTTCTGCAGAGGTTACTCAAAAATCTATCTCCAACAAAAGTGATTCAAAAATTATTGGGAGATTTTTTGATCATTATTTTGAAATTAATGAAGGAATTGGAGTCAATAAATCGCCTGAATTATATGGAGCTTTTCCTACAGACCCATACTCACACACACCTAGGGGAAGGGGTGTTCAACAACCTGGTATGACAGGTCAGGTAAAAGAAGATATTGTAAGTAGATTTTATGAATTAGGGTTTTTTGTTAATGAAGGCAAAATTACCTTCGAACCAACCTTATTGCGAAAAACTGAATTCATGTCTGAAGAAAAATCTTTTAAATTTGTAAATTTAGAACATGATATTAATTATCTTGAATTACCCATAAATTCTTTAGCATACACAATCTGTCAAGTTCCAATAATTTATAGTCTATCTGACAGAGAGGACATTAAAATTTCATACAAAGATAATACTGAAAAACTAATTAATGGTCATGAGTTAGATATTGAAAGCTCACAAAGTATTTTTAATAGAACAAATTTAATCAACGCTATATATGTAAACGTTATGAAATGAAAAAAATAAGATTTTTTATTATTACTTCATTTTTATTAGTTTCTTGTAGCGAATCTGGAGACTTGAGTATGAACAAGAGTGCGAAAGAATTTATAGGCAACCCTGAATATCCTGCAATCTCATACGGTGGATATAGAGGAAAATCTAGACAGGAACAACCTTCAATAAATGAAATTAAGGAAGATCTTTATATAATGCATGCTCAAGGATTTAGAGTTTTTAGAACATACGATCTTCATCACCCATTTGCAGAAAATACTCTTAAGGCTATAAAAGAAATCAAACAAACTGATCCAAGCTTTGAAATGTATGTGATGCTTGGTGCATGGATTCAATGCAAAGACGCCTTTACAGAAAAACCAATTAATCATGAAGAAGATTATGAAGGTAATAAATTTGAGATAACTGAAGCAGTTAGATTAGCCCAAGAATATCCTGATATTGTAAAAATAATTGCTGTTGGTAATGAAGCTATGGTTCATTGGGCGTGGAGCTATCACGTGCCTCCGAAGTTTGTTTTAAAATGGGTAAAACACCTCCAAGACTTAAAACTTAATGGCGTTCTTAATAATGATTTATGGATCACAAGCTCTGATAATTTTGCTTCATGGGGAGGGGGCTCAGCAGAGTATCATAATGAGGATCTTAATGAGTTGATTAGATCTGTTGATTTTGTTTCTATGCACACCTATGCATTTCATGACACCCACTACAACCCCAGTTTCTGGAATTTGACAACTACACCAGAAAATCTAAACAAAAAAAATATCATCATGGATGCAATGCAAAGGGCAGTAGATTATGAGTTAGACCAATTCGAAAGTGTTCAGAACTACGTTCGTAATATTGACCCATCAAAAGAAGTGCATATTGGAGAAACAGGATGGTCAAGCGTTGCTTCTGATCTATATGGTTACAGTGGCAGTGAGGCGGCCGATGAATATAAGTTAGGCTTATATTATCAAATGATTACAGATGTATGTTTTGTTAAATCAATTTCTTGTTTTTACTTCTCTGCTTTTGATGAGCCTTGGAAGGATTCAAATAATGAAAATGGCTCAGAAAATCATTTTGGGCTTTTTACAGTAGATGGAAAAGCAAAATATCCATTGTGGGAAAAAGTGGATAGTGGCGTTTTTAATGATTTATCAAGAGGAGGCAACTCAATAGTAAAAACATATAATGGAGACCTCGAAGCTTTGTTGAAAACCTCTAATATTCCACCAATTAATAACAAAGAAGAATAATTATGAAAAATATTTTTGCATTAGGATTGATATTTTTTTCTATTTGCTCAATTAGCCTTGAAGTAAAAATCCAAGATAACACAATGACTGTTGACGGTAATCCATATTATATGAAGGGAATTTGTTATCACCCTGTAAAGATTGGAAATACAAAAAGAAGTTTTGAGACTTTAAATGAAGACTTAATCCTGATGAAGGAGGCTGGCGTTAACACAATTAGAGTATATGAACCTATTGATGACATAGCTGTATTAGATAAGCTTTCTAAGGCAGGGATAAAGGTAGTTATAAGTTTTGGTTACAATCAAAAAGGACGATTTGATATTGTTTCAGGGACATTTATAGACTATGTCAGGAAATATAAAAATCATGAAGCTATCCTGATGTGGGAGCTAGGTAATGAATATAACTATAACTCTCAATGGTTTGGTGGTGATATTAATAATTGGTATAAAGCAATGGAACTAGTTTCTCAGATGATTCAAATTGAAGATCCTTATAGATTGGTATCTTCAGCTCATGGTGATCTTCCAAGTATTGATGCGCTGAATATTGCACCCAGTATTAAAGTATGGGGAATGAATGTGTATAGGTGGGATCAACCAGAATCAATCTTTGAAGAGTGGAAAGCAATTAGTAATAAACCTATGTATTTTGCAGAACTGGGTGCTGACAGTTATATGACCAAATCAACAGAAAAGTACACACAAGGCGAAAATCAAATCGCTCAAGCTAACGCAAATAAAATTATTTTAGATCAAGTTTTATCGAACAGCGATAAGAATATTGGATCATTTATTTTTCAATTTACTGATGGTTTATGGAAAGCAGGAAATCCTAAGAAGCAAGACACTGGTGGATCTGCACCAAATAGTGACGGTACGCCTTATGACGGCACAGCAAACGAAGAATATTGGGGAATAGTAGATATTAATAGGAATAAAAAAATAACCTTTGATGTTGTAAAAGATGCATACGTAAATTTTGACATCAAATAAATATATGAGTACAGGGGGTGTTCATATGAATAATGTAGAAGAAATTAATAATAGCGTTCCGATGGGGCAAAAAATTGCTTTTGGTCTTGGGATGCTAGCAAATCAATTGTTCCCTGCCTTATTATCTATTTTTATAGTCGTTTTAATTCAAGATCTTGGCTTTAACCCATTACTATATGGAATTATTGCTTTTGTGCCAAGATTCATCGATGCCATTACTGACCCATTGATGGGTTTTATTTCAGATAATACAAAATCAAAATGGGGAAAAAGAAGACAGTATGTTTTTTTTGGAGGCATTCTGACTGGAATTGCATTTATATTGTCCTGGCAACTATATCCAGAAAATGGTCAGGTTTTTAATTTTTGGTATTTTTTAATATTTAATCTTCTTTTTTATCTTGGTATAACAATTTTTGGAATCCCATTTGTTGCAATGGGTTATGAAATGAGTGAAAACTTCCATGAAAGAACAAGAATTATGGCAGTATCACAATTCATAGGTCAGTTTGCTTGGGTCCTTGCTCCATGGATCTGGATTATTATTTATGATCCAAATATTTTTGTAGATCCGGCATCTGGAACAAGAATACTTTCTGTTGTATTTGGAATAATGTGTACTTTGTTGGCTATTGTTCCTGCTATTTTTATTAAAAGTAAATCGACACTAAATGATGATCATTTGGTTCCTGTAACAAAAGAAAACATTGGTAAAAGTTTTACAAACATTTTTACTATCTTTGGAGATGCATTTCAAAACGTGCCATTTAGAAAGCTTTGCATAGCAACTTTTTTAGTTTTTAACTCGTTTCAAACAATTGCTGCATTTTCATTTTTTATAATTGTTCATTACTTATTTTCTGGTGATGCCTCAGCTGCAATTCCATGGCCTACGCTTCACGGAAGTGTCGGCGCACTTGTAACAACTTTTATGGTAATTCCTTTGGTGTCAAAAATGGCACAAATTTATGGTAAAAAAGAAACTTTTATTATCTCTCAAAGTATCTCAGTTATTGGCTACATTTTATTTTGGTTCTTGTTTATTCCAGGAAAACCTCACATGTTTTTATATGCACTACCATTCTTTTCATTTGGAATTGGAGGTTTATTCACCTTGATGATGAGCATGACATCTGATGCTTGTGATTATGAAGAGTTGCAAAATGGTCTTCCAAGAAAAGAAGGCTCTTTTGCTGCTATATACTGGTGGATGGTAAAGCTTGGAACTGCATTAGCTGGTCTTATATCTGGTTTGATTATGTGGTACGTGGGTTTTTCTCCCGATGCATCTTCGCAGCCAGATGGAGCTTTAACCGGTTTAAGAATTGCTTACTCAACAATACCAGTTCTGGGAACACTTTTCGCTATTTATATAATGAGTGATTATGAAATCGATGAACAAAGAGCTGCTGATATAAAAAATCAATTAAATAAGATTAATGGAGAAATGAAATAATTATGTCTTTAAGAGATGAAAAAATTAAATCCTTGTTAGGTATTAATTTAGATGATTTAAAAGACGGAGAGTTGCAAGAATTATGCAATGAAATCCTAGAAAGTAAAATTCATGGCTTGTGTTTTAGTTTATATGAAGACGAACAACAACCTGGTGACTTTGTTAATGATGAGCAGATTATCAGACGTTTAAATATATTGAAGCCTTACACAGATTGGATAAGAACCTTTTCATCAATAAGTGAGCATGCAAGAATTGTCGAAATAGCTGTAGACATGGGTTTTAAAACATTAGTAGGTGCATGGTTGTCAGACGACCTCAGTAATAACGAAATAGAAATTGATGGCTTATTAAAATTATCAAGTGAGGGGTTGGTAAATATAGCAGCAGTAGGCAATGAAGTTATTTATCGAAAAGAATTAGAGGAGCATCAGTTAATTTCTTATATAGATCATGTTAAGGCAAATACTCCTAGTATTCCGGTGGGTTATGTTGATGCTTACTACGAGTTTAGAGACAGACCCAGCATAACCAACGCTTGTGATGTTATTCTCGCAAACTGTTATCCATTTTGGGAAGGCTGTGCTTCTGAGTATTCTTTGCTGTACATGAAAGATATGTACAATGAGGCTATTAAAGCCTCTAATGGAAAAAAAGTTATTATCACAGAGACTGGATGGCCAAGCAAAGGAAGTGATTTATGGGGAGCGCATCCTTCATATAGAAATTATCTTAAGTATTTCATAGATGCTCAGCTTTGGTCTAAAGAAGAAAATATTGATATGTTTTATTTCTCATCATTTGATGAGTCGTGGAAAGTAGAAGCAGAGGGTGATGTTGGTGCTTATTGGGGTATTTGGAATAAGGATGAGAAGATAAAATTTTAATAAATAAATCTTATTTCTCTTTATGTTTATTTTATTTTTTTTGTGTATAATTCCTCACCATAATGGCAGATAAAAAACAAACAAAAGTATATTTAATACCTGAGGGTGAAACACGTGATAGTCATACGTATCACTATACAGCTATTAAAACTAGGAAGTTTACTCTTGAAAATAAGAAGATGAGAATGAAGAAATTCAATCCAGCTAAAAGAGTTCACGAATGGTTTGTTGAGGCAAAACTTCCGCCTCATAATTAAAAGTTATTCTTTAGTTTTCTAGCCTTAGTGCTGTTGAAGAAATATCATCCCTGAAGCTTGCTTCATCAAATCCAGTGCATCTTTTTCTGATATTTTCTGGTATCGCAATATCTCTTAATGAAATAAATTTATTATCAACTTTTCTTCCAAAAACTAGAAAATGAACATTATGATCATTAAATCTTTCAATATGATTAATCATATCCCTTTTGTTTAAATAAAATTTCTCATCAAAGACTCTCACTAATGTATCGGCACCAATTATAAATACACTATTGGGAAACATTTCAGCTTTCTCACTAAACCTTCCTGCTGAAGTCATTACCCAACTATCATTTTCATTAAATTGATCTAGTGTTCTTTTAATTTCATGAAACGTTAAAGGTGGTTTGTCAGCATTTTTTGCACATATTTCAAAAGTTGCTCTCATGCCTGTTTTCTTTTCTGCAAGTTCTCTCATTTTTAGATGACCGTCATGGAGAGGATTAAATGAACCTGGAAAAATTAATTCAGGAGTAGATTTATCGCTAGAAACAAAATTAATCTTATTATTTAGCAGTTTTTTCCACGATCTTCTAGCTTTTGTTTCTTGTAATTCTATACTCTCATCATGAATTGGTAGAGCTTTTTTTATACCACAACTTTCTGCAATTAAGCTTAAGACATATTCTGTAATGAGCTCTTCCTCTTCCTCTCTAGTTCTTTTACCTTTTTCTAATATGCATGAAATGCTTTTTGTATATGATTCAGTTTGAATAGCTATATAAAATTTATGTTCACCAATTTTATTGTATGTAGTGGCTAAACTTGCAGTAACTGCAACTCCAATTAAATATTTGGTATTAATATCTTGCTCTATTTGCATACATTTCTTATAAGCATTCGCAGACATGCTGAGGCATGTGCTTAAGGAGCAATAATGATCTGGTTTTTTATTAAGGAAAATATCCATAGATTTTTTAGAGTAGGGTATGTATGACTCTAAAACAGTATTACTTGCACCAGGAACTTTTAAAAATGATGAAACCGCGTTAGTGCCACCTCCACTAGACACATACACTAATTTATATTTAGATTCATGTATCTTCTTAATTAGATTGGTTCTTTCTAGCATTGATAATTATGTATTTAATTTCTGTGCATTTTAACCTATTAAATAATTTCATTGCTAAAATGAATCTATGAAAACCTTCTCTACAGTATTTATATTTCTTTTATTCACATTAACATCTTATTTAAATTCTTCAGAGATTAAACAAACTACATTTGCCTATTGGGATAAGCCTGATGTTGAAATTTTTTACTTAACACCAAAAAAAATAGACATAAACACCCAAATATTATTTGTTATTCATGGAAATAACAGAAATGCAGAAGATTATATTTCAGCATGGATACCATTTATAGAAAATAAAAATATAATTGTGGTTGCGCCTAAGTTTGATAAAAAAAACTTTAGGTATTTTTTTCTCTTAGAATCAGCAACATCTTCAGGAGAAATAAATAAAAATTCAGATGAATACATCAATAAATCTATATCTTTATTTTTTAATTTTTTTAAAAGTAAATACTCATTAGATACTAATAAATATAAGATGTTTGGCCACTCTGCTGGAGCTCAATTTACTCACAGATATATGTTATTGAGTGATGATAGAAGAATTTCAAATGCTGTTATTGCAAACGCAGGCTGGTATACATTTTTAAATGGAGAGAATTTTCCATATGGTATTAAGAATACACCTATAGATATTTCAAACGATCATATTAAATGGTTTATGTCTAATAAGGCTTCTTTATTAATTGGTAACAATGATACTAAATTAAATAATGTAAATTCATCGAAAGGTGCAATGAGACAAGGGGTCACAAGAGTAGATAGGGCAAACACTTATTTCAAATCATTGGTAAACATTGCAGATACCAATAATATCCCCTTTAGATGGAGCTTTAAAGTTATAGATGGAGTCAGTCATGACTATACAAAAATGACTCCAGTAGCAGCAAAAATATTACTTCAAGATATTAATTCTATTAATTAATTTGTGTTACTTACAATAAACTCTTCTGCTTTGCTAAAAATTAGTTTTTTTCTTTCAGGGTCAAGCTTTGTTAAAGCATTTACCATTAATGATAGTCTTGGATTGGTTTTAAAAAAATTAAGATTATTTTCTATAAACCTCCAGTAAAGACCATCAACAACATCACACCATTCTCCCTTTTTATAGTTAGACATTCTGAGCATATAGCTTGAACCGCAAATATATGGTTTTGTAGAAAAGATACCGCCATCAGCAAAAGTTCCCATCCCATAGACATTAGGAACCATTACCCAATCTGCTGAATCTATATACATCTCCATAAACCATTTATGAATAGCATTGGGATCAATACCAGATAGGTTCATTAAATTTGAGATAATCATTAATCGATTAATGTGATGGGTGTAACCAAGATTAATAGATTCTTTTATAGCACCGTCTAAAGGAGGTATACCAGTTTCACCTGTATACCAAGATTCTGATAATTCTTTTTTATGATTCCAAAAATTTTGTTGTTTATATTGAGGCATATTGTCCCAATACACACCCATTATGAATTCTCTCCAACCAAGAACTTGTCTTATAAAACCTTCAACAGAGTTAAGAGGTATACCATCTTTTGATTCTAGATATTTCTTCTCAACTTCACTTATACATTCAAGCGGATCAAGCAAGCCTGAATTGAAATATGGAGACAACAAGGAGTGAAACATAAAAGCACTATCTTTATTAATTGCGTCCTGAAAAGACCCAAAATGAGGCAAGTATTTATCAATAAATATATTAAATTGATCCCAGGCACCTTTATGAGTAACAGCCCAGTTAAAATTTTCAAGATCACCATGAGATAGATTAAAAATCTCTTCAACCTCTATCATTACCTCCAGTGTAATTTGATCTGTAATAATATTATTTCTATTAGGAATATCTGATTTAAGTTTAGAAATGCTCTGTCTATTTTCTTTATCAAAATTCCATTTACCACCTATGGGCTTAGAATTTTCATCCATAAGAATATTAAATTTCTTTCTTAACCATCTGTAATAAAATTCTTGAATTGTTGATTTTTTATCTTTTGCCCAATATTTATAATCCTCATCAGTAGTAATAAACTTTTTATCTTCAAAAACTTCCAGGGTAACTCTCGAAGACTGACAAAAATACATTAAGTCTTTTAAAGTTTTATATTCTGACGGTTTTGAAACACAAAGAGAAGAAAAGGGGTCTTTGGAATATAAGCAAGAGAGATAATCTATTAGGCTAGAAGGATTGCTAGATATTTTTTCATGTTTAATATTTTTATATTGAATTTGTTCAATGAAATGCCTAAAAGAACTTATTTGAAATACCAATTTATGCTTATGATTAGCAATCTCATAAAAACTATCATGAGGTTCATACATAAGTAGCAGATTCTGCTCATCTAAGTGCTCAAAGACTTTATTATTCTTTGATAACTGATCTGGAAAAACCAACAATAATGATTTCATATCCTTTTAATTTAACAAAATTAATATAAATGCGGTATTAAATTTATAATTCAAAAAAATTATGTCTCAATTTATGTTTTGAGGTACTAATAGCTCTCTAACTTTTTGACCATTTAAGTCCTTTAATTCAATTAGATATTCTTTTTTTTCAGTATCAATGGTGATTAGGCCATAGTTTTCACCTGAATACATGTCACCAATCATTGCATCATCAACCTCTTTTGGTCTTCCAATAAATTTTGATGGCGATAACATCTTGTTAAGTGATGAAGATGTAATTTCAAATAAATTATCTTCTTCATAAATAGCACCCTGGTGTCTATCACCCGAAATAATTAATACTGGAATTTTTGATTGTTTCAATAATTTTTTCATTCTTATGTGTTCATGAGGAAAATTAGACCATTTTTCAAATCTATGAGAAGTCGCCAGTAACTGTATTGATGTTGAAATAATTACTAAGTCTGCTTTTTTGTTAATAGTTTCCTCTAACCACGCCCATTGTTTATTACCCAATATGGTTGAATTTAAATCCAAATTTTTTTTATATACAGTATTAATACCAATTGTTTTATCTAAATCTGATCTAAAATATCTAGTATCAAGCAGAACTAGATTTACTGTAAATCCGTCAATATTAATAAATTTATTTGTGTATATTCCTTCTCTTTTTCTTCTCTCATCATCCGATGAAATATTCCAAAAATCTAAATACATTAGTTGAGCTTGTTTTTTTAAAGGATATGATGCTCCACCATTGTTTATTCCATAATCATGATCATCCCAAATTACATTCACATCTTTTTTAAACAACCAATCAGGTATTAATTTTTTTTGATGAGCATATGCCTTTTTCATTTTATTTAACTTCCCAGAGGGAACATCTCCGTAAACATTATCACCAAGAAAAATAAATGAATTAATATTTTCATTTTTAATAGATTGCCAGATAGGTTGAGGATAATCCTGGTCAAGGCATGAGCCAAAAGCAATTTTATAAGTTCCAGCTGTGATAAAATTTGATATCGTTAATGCAACAAAACAAATATAGGTTATTGAATAATTTTTCATTTAAATATTATAACAATTATAAAATGTACAGATTTTTAACTTTAATTTTAATTACTATCACTATAGCATCATGCGGAAGCAAAGATAATAATGATGAAATTAAGTTAAGCTCTTTAATACAGCCTAATTTTACATTTACTTATGATCTTATTGAGTGTGAACTCAATGAGAACTCATCACTACTAGATTTAGAATTTTTCTTTTCAAAAAATATTAATAAATATAAATTAATTATATCTAACGCAGTTGAACTATCCATTCTCTTCCCAGAAAAGAATACAAATGTAAGTGAATTTATTATTGCTATTGAATCAAATAATAATTATGAAAGTCTAAAGACTTTTGTAGACCAAATTCAAATCGATAAATTCAATAATATTGCTGCATGTGAATTTATCATTAACCAGAACAATGGATTTAATATTCTTGAATATAATAAAAGATTTAACCCAGATTACACCTTGATTGAGATCTTGACTTGTGAATATAACCAAGATTTTAACTATGGGAGTTTTCAAATTACTATTGCTAGATTTATAAATTATATTAAGAAACTAGATATCCCATATTCCTTAAGTTATGTGCAAAATAAATCTAATAATGGGTTTATTTGGATAAATACATTTCATGATGAGAATTATGAAAAAATACTAATTGATAATTGGATAGAAGGAGAGGAGGCTCTAGAAATAAAAGATGAATTCATCGAAAATGCTTCGTGCATAGAATCTAATGTCTACAAATCTTATCAATTATTTTAAATGTTACTAATTTCAAAAATAAGAAGTAATTGATAAATTTTTTTATTATAATTTGCAAATCGCGGGTATCGTATAATGGCTATTATAAGAGGTTTCCAACCTTTTGATGAGAGTTCGATCCTCTCTACCCGCTCCAAACATAAAAAAAGCAGGTTATTAAACCTGCTTTTAGTGACCTAGGGGATTTGAATTAAAGAGGATATTCAAAGGTCTTACTTATATGACATTTATAAATGGAAATAGTTCAAAGTATTCAAAAATAATATAAATAAATAAACCAAAGATTAACCCAGCACCTAGTGGTAATTCTTTTGTATATTTTTTATGATTGAAAATCATAATTATTAATGTTGATAATGAACCTAATAGGACTATTGAAGCTATAGATAATGGACCAACAATTGATCCAATCCCACCAAGAAGAATAAAATCACCACCCCCAATCCCATCCTCTTTTTTTAATAACTTATAAATTAAATTTATAGACCATAAAAAAAAATATCCAAAAATAAAACCAATTAAAGATAATGAAATATTAGATATATTTAAAAAACCATAACCTTCGATTAAAGCTATTCCAAAGAATCCTGAAATAATGGCAATTAGCGTAATTGAAAGATTGAGGTAGAGGGGTAAATAAAATTTTTTTAAATCACAAATTAAAAGTATATAAAGTATTGAAAACAACAAGTATGTAATCAAAGCTTGGTATGAAAAGCCTTCAAAAAGATAAATACTTAATCCTACTGCTAAATGAATAATTTCATGCATAAGATATGTTATTGAAATCGAAGCATTGCATTTTATACATCTTCCCCTTTGCAACAAATATCCCAATATTGGAATTAGATTGATTAGAGAAATTTTTGCCCCACAATTAATACAGTGAGATGGAGGAAAAAACAGATTAATATCAGTCTTTTGAAATTCCATAACTATTAATCTATGAATTAAAACAGAGGTTAAGCTACCAATTGATAAAAAAATGATACTTAAAAACGCTATTAAGAAAGCATCCATTAGTAAATGGTTATTTTCTAGTGATCCAAAAGCATATGACTAGCAAGATGATAGCTGGGACAGCATATACTGAAATCACCATTAATTTATCAATCATATATCTCTCCTGATGCAAAAGCGTCTGGCCTTCTAAAATCTCCATACCCATAATACATATTATCTTTATACATTATAGTTTGAAGGCATGTTGCCGGATTTATAATTTTAATATTATATTTTAGTTCTAGAAGCTGATTTTTTATTTCTGGATCTATTGATGATTCAATTTGAAGCAAATCAGGTTGCCACTGATGATGTATTCGTTTTGCTGCATTGGCTTCTTCAAGATTCATACCGTAGTCGACGATATTTATAATTGACTGTAAAACTGCAGTAATTATTCTTGAGCCACCAGGGCTCCCGGTTGTGAAGAAAAAATCCCCATCTTTCATAACTATCGTAGGTGTCATAGAGCTTAAAGGTCTTTTGCCTGGAACTATCTGATTAGCTTCAGCTCCAAGAAGACCAAATTGGTTTGGTATTCCAGGCGCAGCAGCAAAATCATCCATCTCATTGTTCATAAGAATGCCTGTATCTTTTATAACAACCCCAGAACCAAATGTTGAATTAAGGGTATAGGTTGAAGAGACGGCATTACCATCTTTATCAACAATAGAAAAATGAGTAGTTTCGTAACTTTCATTGTCACTAAATGTGCCTGGATAAATTACAGAAGAGGGTGTAACTTTACCAACGTTAATCTTTTCATTTATAGTTTTTGCATAATTTTTGCTAATAATTTGAGATACTGGCACCTTATAATAATCAGGATCACCAAGATACTTAGATCTATCGGCATATGCGTATTTCATGATTTCAGTTAAAAGATTAATATATTCAGATGAGTTATGTTCGATCTTTGAAACATTATGGTTCTCAAGAATATTTAGCATTTGAATAACATGTACTCCACCTGAAGAAGGCGGTCCCATAGTTATAATCTCAGTATCTCTATAGGTTGATTTTAATGGGATTCTCCAAACCGGTTGGTAATTTTCTAAATCATCTTTTGTTATTAACCCGCCATTTAGTTGCATTTGAGTGTGTATTTTTTCTGCAACAGAGCCTAGATAAAAACCATCTCTACCATATTGAGCTATTAATTTTAATGTTTTAGCTAAATCTTTTTGTACTAATTTTTTATTTTCAAAATCTTGATTATTTTTCTGAAATATTTTTTTTGTTTCTGGATAAAAAGATAATTTTGATTCATATTTGACCAACATATCTGATAGGTACGGAGTTATATAAAAGCCATTTTCAGCATAATATATAGCATCCTCAAGAAGCTTACTCCATTCCATTGATCCAAACTTTGAATGAACCTCCCATAGACCGGCTACTGTTCCAGGTACTCCGCTTGCAAGATATCCAAATGTTGATAATTTTTGATCGTTAAATGTACCATCTGAATTTAAGTACATATCTTTATCTGACTTGATTGGTGCCTTTTCTCTATAATCAATTGAGAATTGTTTATTTAAAGTAGAGTCATGTATTACCATGAATCCACCTCCACCAATATTTCCAGCTCTTGGAAGCACTACTGCCAATGTAAAACCAACTGCAATAGCTGCATCATATGCGTTACCACCACTATTAAGTATTTTTTCACCTACCGCTGTGGCTAAAAAATGCTGTGTTGTAACCATTCCATTTTTACCTTGAGCTATATTTTTTTGAGCAGGTTCATAGTTATTAGGATTAATAGTTCCAATAGGCTCATAGGATTGAGCTGATACATTTAACGAGCATATAATAAATACAAAAGTAGATAATGCCAATTGTTGAAAATAGCTAAAATATTGAATACAAAGGTTTGAGCGCATTATAAAAAATCCCTATTAAAAATATACTAAAGTTTATGTTTAGATATAATAACTTTTTTAAATATAAATTATATATACATCATCAATGAAAGACTTATATCAAGAAATATTATCTCAAGTTACTGCGCCTGGTCAGATGTTTGAAACCAAAGAGGTTATCAATGAATCAGGGATTACATTTAATGAATATGTCAATTTTCCGGATAGCATTAGAGGTTATTTAGATTTTGCTCTTTTGCATGCTGATAAAGAGTGCATCGTATTTGATGATGAAAGATATACTTATAAAGAAGTATTTGAAAAAAGTGCTCAGACCGCAAATGCCCTAATTAACGAAGGTATTAGTAAGGGCGATAAGGTTGCAATTTGTATGCAGAATAATCCTGAATTTATTTTTGCATATTTAGGAATAGTTGGTATTGGTGCCGTTTGTGTTCCTCTTAATTCATGGTGGGTACCTTCTGAAGTCATATATGGATTAGAACATTCAGATGCAAAACTTTTATTTGCAGACCAAAAAAGAATGCAAGGCTTGGAATCTCTTAAGGATGTTAAAAAAATTGTAACAACTTATACTCCTGACCCATTATTTAAGTCTTTTTCAGATTTCATTAATGAACAATCTATTTCCTTTCCTGAAATTGAAATTGGTAGAAATGACCCAGCAACTATTTACTATACATCTGGTTCCACAGGAAAACCTAAAGGTGTTTTATCTTCTCAAAAAGCTGTAATTGCAACCCTATTTAGCTGGGCATGTTTTTCTTCTATTATGAAAGAAGTTGATAATCAAAAAAATCCAAATACTCCGCCTTTACTCGATGAGGCTTCAGCAATTTTACTTTGTGTGCCACTTTTCCACGTTACAGGAAGTCATGCTGGTATGTTTATGTCTATATTGGTTGGGCGCAAAATTGTTATGATGAAAAAATGGGATGCAGGCATAGCATTGAAATTAATAGAACAAGAAAAAATATCTGATATCACAGGTGTACCAACACAAACATGGGAATTATTAAATCACCCTGATAGGTTAAATTATGACCTTTCATCTCTAAAGACACTTGGAGCAGGAGGAGCACCAAGGCCGGCAGAACATGTTAAACAACTTGATTCTGAATTCGAAGCAAGACCAGGTATTGGTTATGGTCTATCAGAAACAAATGCATTAGGAGCTCTTGGAAGTGGAGATGAATATGTTGATCACCCTCAATCAACAGGAAGAGTTGTCCCTCCTTTAACTGAAATTAGAATCATAGATGAAAACTGGAACGAGCTTAGGGAAGGTGAGATTGGTGAAATTGCAATCAAATCCTTAGGAAATATGATTTGTTACTGGAAAAATCCTGAAGCTACAAAAGAATGCATGAGCGACGATGGCTGGTTTAAATCTGGAGACTTAGGTAAATTCGAAGGTCCTTTTTTATATATTCTTGATAGAGTTAAAGATATTGTCATTAGAGGAGGGGAGAATATTGCTTGCCCAGAAGTTGAAGCAGCAATGTACGAGCATAAAGATGTCTTAGAAGCAGTTGCATTTGGTATATCAGATGAAAGACTTGGCGAGGTGTTATGTGCAGCAATATTTTTGAGAGAAGATTCGAGTCTGACTTCAGATGAACTTCAGTCATTTTTAGCGACAAGATTAGCTTCCTTTAAAATACCTTTAAATATAAAATTTTTAGATAGTAATCTGCCTAAAGTTGGATCAGGAAAATTTGACAAACCAGCCCTGAGAAAACAATTTGAACAAGAATTTTAAATTTATAATAAAAATACTGTATCTTTTAAAAAAAAAGAGTATAAATATCAAGGTATAGTTTAATCATATTTACTTATGTCACAAAAAATATTAATTATTGAAGATGAGCCAGATATAAGAAAGACCTTAGAATATAATATCTCTAGAGAGGGCTATAAAGTTGAATCTGCATCCTCTTTATCCGAAGGAAAAGAGCAAATTAATTCATCAGATTTTTCTTTAATTTTACTGGATTTAATGCTTCCTGATGGTTCAGGTCTAGACTTATGCAGAGAAATTAAATCTGACAAAGATAAATCTTCAACCCCAATTATTATCCTTACCGCAAAAGATGATGAGGTTGATAAGGTTGTTGGCTTTGAACTCGGCGCTGATGATTATGTAACGAAACCCTTCAGTGTCAGAGAGCTTATCTTAAGAATTAAAGCTATTTTAAAAAGGGGTGAAAGTAAAAAAGAAACTCTTGAGGTTCAAAGACAATTTGGCGAACTTACCATGGATATAGATTCACATGAGGTTTTCGTAAATAGCGAACAAATTATCCTCACAGCTCTTGAATTTAGGTTGCTGCGTCAATTAGTTGATAGAAGAGGCCGAGTACAATCAAGAGAGCAATTGCTTTCTGATGTTTGGGGCTATAGTGCTGAAGTAACCACTAGGACTGTGGATACCCATATTAAAAGACTAAGAGAAAAATTAGGCACCATGGGTAAGTATGTTCAAACCATTAGAGGTGTTGGTTATAAGTTCTCAAGAACACCCTAATAGATATATGGGTATAAGATCCCGAATTTTCTTAATTATTTTTGGCTTGCTTTCATTAAGCATCTCAATCACATATATTGTTGCTGAAAGAGACCTAGTAAGCACATTAAAATTTCAAATAGTTAATGAATTAGAAAAGCAAGCCAATCTATTGGTTTCATCAATTGATACTTTAAATAAGTTTAATTCAGAAAAAGAAGCTGATATTGTGGCTGATAAATTAGGTATTGCTTCAAACTCAAGAGTAACATTTATAAGAAACAATGGTGTCGTAATAGGAGATTCTGAATTAAGTTTTGATCAATTAAACCTTATTGATAATCATGGTAATAGGGAAGAGGTTATAGAAGCTCTTAAATTTAAAACGGGGTGGTCATCTAGATACAGCAGCACACTTGATAAAGATTTAATATACTTCGCCATTCAGGATAATCAAGTTCCTAACCCTAATATTATTAGAATAGCGGTACCTTTAAATTATTTAGAAAATATTACAGAAACTTTAGGACTATCACTTATTCTACTTTTTTTAGCAGTTTTTATAGTTTCCATCATTGCTAGTGGTGTTGCTGCCAATTACCTTTATTCAAATATACAAGATTTGGCAAATGTTGCCTCAAGTATTTCCAAGGGTAAGTCCATAAAAGATGACATTAAATTACTGCCAACTCAAAGAGTAGATGAATTTGGAAGTGTTGCTAGATCAATTTCACAACTATCAGAGAATTTAAAAGACCAAATTAAAATTATTGCAAAACAAAGAGATCAATTTGGGCTTGTCTTGGATGATTTAGGAGAGGGAATAATAGTTACCAATAGAAAAGGCGATGTGGTTTTTACAAACGAACAAGCTTCAATTATTTTAAACAAAAATAATTTGTTGGATGATAATATTAAAAATTTTGACATACCTGCATTGAATTATTTATTTAAAAGGGTAAAAAATAAGAAAAGAGCTGATATTGAATTTGAAATTAATATTGATCGAAGAACAACAAATTGGGTTTTGGGATCAATGAATCAATCAAAAACAACAGGTCAATTTATTCTTGTTCTACATGACATAACGCAATTAAGACAACTGAATTCAATGAGAAGAGATTTTATATCTAATTTATCACATGAATTACGAACCCCGGTAAGTGTTATAAGAGCAAATTCAGAAACCCTTCTCGATGGCGCATTAGATAACAAAAAAGATGCTAAAGTCTTTTCCAAGGCAATTCTTCATAATGCAGAGAGGCTGTCATCTATGGTATCTGACCTTATTGACTTGTCCAGGATTGATTATGGTGATCTTAAGTTTAATATTTCTTCAATAGATCTTAATAAATTTATTGATTCACTTATATCTTCAATGACAAGTCTTGCTAAGAAAAAGAGTATAACTCTCTCATATAAACCAAATCACAAACATCCAATAAAAGCAGATTCTCAGGCCTTGGAAAGAGTTATGAATAATTTAGTAGATAATGCTTTTAAATATTCGCCTAATGATTCAGTTATTGAAATAACAACCTCTGAAAATAAAGAATTTATTAAAGTAATGGTTTCAGATACCGGTATAGGAATATCAAAAACTGATCAAGTATATATTTTTGATAGATTCTATAGAACAGCCTCTGCACGAGCCTCAGAAAACCAAGGAAGCGGCTTAGGTTTGGCTATAGTAAAAAACTTAATTAATAACCTTAATGGTGAAGTTGGGGTAAACAATAGACCAGATGGAGGATCAATTTTTTGGTTTACATTACCGATTGATAAGTAATATTTAATTTACATATATTAATTACTATATTATACTGTCACATAAATGTCACATATATGACACATAAATAACATTTGGAGACAAGTCATGATTACTACTTTTTGGAATAAATTTCACTCCTTTATGAAATCTGGAAGACTTAATAAAGTTATTAAATTATCTGGAATTAAATAACACTTAATATAAACATTCACACTGTTTATAAATAAAATTCTTATTCATTTCATTACGTCCATTACTTACTTAAATTAAGAGTATATTAAAAGAAACATATTGAATTAGGCTACAATATTAACTGTGATGCCTAACTTTAAACTCTTAAAAAAAATATTTTTATCTATACTTATATTGCCAGCTGGCTTGCTCATTTTTTCTTTATTTCAATCTTTTTTAAATAAACCGGTAATAGATAAAATTGAGAATTTAAATTTTAATGAATTAAAAAATGAATCAATTTTAATAAAAGAAAAAGATTATTTAATTGAGGAAAACAACCAATTAGAATTTAATTATATATTGATAGGTATAAGGTCTGGCAATCAAGACTCTTCTGTAATTGTAAAAAAAGGCAATAAAGAATTTCTTGTTACGCTTGGAGATTTTCTTGAAGGCTCATTTGAGCTTGTTGAAGTAAATCAAAATGATGCCTTATTTCTTAAAGGACAAAAAATGTATAGAATTGAGAGACAAAAAGATAAATAGGTAATATGCAAACTTTTAATAAAATTTTACTAGTATTAATGTTTTCCTTCGGAAGCATTCATTCTCTTTACTCACAAGATTCTTTTATCCTAAATTATGAAGATGTCGATATTAAAAAAGTAACTCAAGATATAGCTCAATTTTCAAAAAAAACAATCATCCTTGATCCAAGAGTTAAAGGAAGAATAACAATTTATTCTAATGCAAATTTAAATAGAACTCAGGTATGGGATGTATATTTAAGAACAATTCAAGTAAATGGTTTTAGTGCTATTGTAGAAGATAGTTTTGTTAGAGTTGTTCCAGAAAATGAGGCTACAAGAGATAAGAATGCTTCATCAGCATCCTCTGGTGATTATCAGACAGTTGTTTTACCGTTATTTAATAGATCAACTGAAGAGATTCTGCCAATGATTAAGCCAATTACCGGAAGACAATCTCATCTATCTAGTATTTCATCAGTAAACTCTATTTTATTAGTTGACAGAGTAAGTAATGTAGAAAGAATTAGCAATTTAATAAAAGATCTTGATAAAAATAATACTGCTAAAATCTCGATATTAAAGCTTGATAATCTATCATCAATCGAAGCTGTAAGAATATTGGATAAGCTAAAGGCTCAAAACAACCCAACAATTAACAAATTTATTGCTATTCCATTTAGTCCATCTAATTCCGTAATAGTTTCAGCTAATGAATTTGTTACTGCTAACATTAAAGATACACTTAAATCACTAGACGGGGATGTTAAATCAGACGATTCCATTGATGTTATATATTTAAAATATGCAAAATCTGCAGATATAGCTGCAATATTAAACTCTATTTCTGGGGGTTTTATTCCTGATGCTGATGGCATTAAAACTGTAATCACTCATCATGAAAAAACTAATTCCTTAATTGTTTCATCCGCTGAAGCAAATCTCGGCACAATAAGGAATATTATTTCACAACTTGATATAAGAAGAGCTCAAGTCTTAGTTGAGGCAATTATTGTAGAGCTTTCAGAAACAGCAGCAAAAAATCTTGGAATTGAGACCATTTTCAATGGAACTGATAAAGACAGCGTACCAATTGGTATAACAAGGTTTGGAGGCTCAGGTCCAGATTTACTCTCAATAGTTGGATCTGCAGCTGACAGTACAGACGTAAATTTATCGACTACTGCATCAGCTTCATTACTAAATACCCAAGGATTAATTGCTGGTTTTGGTGACCTAACTCCTGGCAAAGATAACTTTGTTGGTATTATCAATGCAATATCCCAAGACTCTAATTCAAATATTCTCTCAACTCCTTCAATTTTGGCGATGGATAATGAGCTTGCAACTTCAATCATTGGTCAAGAGATTCCCATCACAACGGGTGAAAGTTTAGGTACAAATAATGCAAACCCATTTAGAACAACATCAAGACAAGAAGTTGGTATTAAGCTTGAAGTAACACCCCAGATAAATGAAGGTAGTTCAGTAGTTCTTCAGATTAAAATTGAGGTTTCAGGTGTTGCAGGAGTTCCTATGAGCGGCATTGATATTATTACTAACAAAAGAGCCATCGAAACAACAGCACTTGTTGATAATAATCAAATTATTGTATTAGGTGGACTTGTTGATGAGGACACACAAGATAGTATTTCTAAAGTTCCTTTTCTTGGTTCACTTCCTTTGCTTGGAAAATTATTTCAATCTTCGTCATCTACAACTGTTAAGAAAAATCTAATGGTTTTTTTAAGACCCACAATAATCACTGATTCAAATTCAGCAAATGCAACTTCAAATGAAAAATATAACTATATTAAAGCAAGACAAATGCTTTCAGGCGAATCAACTAAGTTAATCGACTTAACTGAAACTCAAGATTAACAAAAAATGTCTGATACAGAAGAAAGACACAATACCTTTAATATTTTTCCGTATGACTTTGTAAAAGAAAATCAAGTTATAGCAAATATGACTAAAGACGGTTATGAGGTTATTTCACCCAATAAAATATCACCTGATTTATATCATGAAATATACAAGTTCCTAAAAAATGACTTTATCTTAACTTTATGTAATGCAGAAAATTTTAATGAATTATTAACTAATACTTTTTCTATTAATAATGCATCTAATGATATTTCTGAGGAGTTATCCGATGAGTTTGATCTTCAAACTTTTGCTGGATCTATTTCTGCCACTGAAGATTTACTTAGCGGTTCAAATGATACTCCTATAATTAAGTTAATAAATGGAGTAATTAGTCAGGCAATTAAAGCTAGGGCATCTGATATACATTTTGAGCCCTATGAAGATAGAATTGTTGTTAGGTTTAGGGTAGATGGAATTCTTAGGGAAGTTCTTTCTCAAGATAGCAAGATTTCATCTGTTTTAATATCAAGAATAAAAATTATTTCAGGCTTAGATATCTCAGAAAGAAGACTGCCTCAAGATGGCAGGGTATCTCTTTCCCTAGGAGATAAAAGTATTGATGTGAGAGTGTCGACTTTACCTTCGTCATATGGTGAGCGAGTTGTTTTAAGACTTCTTGATAAGCAATCGGCTCAAATAAATATAGAAGATTTAGGTCTGCCATCTAAAATACTTTCAAACTACAAATCTTCTCTTAAGAACCCTGAGGGTATAATTTTATTCACAGGGCCTACAGGTTCAGGAAAAACTACTACCTTATATGCAGGTCTAAGGTACTTAAGTGACTCTTCACAAAATATACTTACAGTAGAAGACCCAATTGAATATACGTTGAGAGGGATAGGCCAGACCCAAGTAAATCCTAAGACAGGGTATACATTTGCCAGAGGTCTTAGAGCAATTCTCAGACAAGATCCAGATGTCGTAATGGTTGGTGAAATGAGAGATGTTGAGACAGCTCAGATTGGTATTCAAGCAAGTTTAACAGGGCATTTAGTTCTTTCAACAGTTCATACAAATAGTGCTATTGCAGCTATTACAAGATTGAGAGATATGGGTATCGAGTCTTTTTTGCTAGCTTCTAGCTTAAGAACAATAATCTCTCAGAGACTTGTAAGAAGATTGTGTTTGGATTGCAAAAAAGAAGAAGTAGCTTCAACTCAAGCACAAAAACTATTTAATTTAGATTCATCTCAAAAGGTGTGGAGCTCAATTGGTTGTAGTTCATGCTCTCACACAGGCTATCAAGGAAGAATTGCTATTGCAGAATGCATACAGATAGACAACGAATTAAAAGAATTAATACACAATAATGCATCAGAAAATGCAATAGCAAACCATGTATTTAAAGAGAATAAATCTATTGATGATGCATCTCTAGAATTACTAAAAAATGGTACTACCTCTTGCGAAGAACTTATAAGAGTTGGAAATCTGAAAGAAGATGTCAACATTTAACTATACAGCTCTTGATAAGCTAGGAAAAAAGAAAAAAGGAGTACTCAGTGCTCAGTCCGAAAGAGAAGCAAGAAAATTTATAAAAGACCTTAATCTGACCCCTATAACAGTTACTCAGTCAGAGGGTATTAGGGGTATAAAATCTAAAGTTAAAAACAAAGATATAGTAATTATGACAAGGCAAATAGCAACGCTTCTAGAGGCAAATATGTCCATCATAGATGCTTTAAAAATTACCGCAGATCAGATAAATAATAAAGATCTTATAACTATCTTATATAGCCTAAGAGAGGATGTAATCCAGGGTAAAAGGCTTGGTCAGTCGATGATGAAGTACCCTGGAGTATTTAATAATACATATTCATCACTTGTTACGGCAGGTGACTCGTCAGGAAATCTGGATACTATATTTAATAAATTAGCAGACTATCTTGAAGAAAGTGCTTCAATACGTCAAAAAGTTATTTCAGCATTAACCTACCCATTTATATTAATTGGTTTTTCGATCATAGTGATAATATCTCTTTTAGTTTTTGTTTTACCTCAAGTAATCAATCAGTTCATTAAAGCGGGAGCTGAACTACCATTGATTACAAAATTATTGCTTGGTTTGTCTAATAATATATTTATTATTCTCTTTGTTATTTTGGCCATGTCTATAGGCTTAACTCTTTTATACAAGAAGTTCATCTCTGAGAAAAATAATCATATATCAGCTCATAAACAGTTTCTTAAGATTCCGCTTATAGGTAATTTTATTCTAACTTCAGAAATTGAAAGGTTTTCAAGCACCATGGCTTTGATCATGGAATCAGGAACTAATTTAGATACTGCCTTGGATGAGTCTGCTAAAGTTTTTAATAATAAATATTTAAATAGTCTAATAATTGAAGCTAAAAATGATGTTATTGAGGGTAAAGACTTTATATATTCATTAAATCAAACAAATATTTTTCCAGAAATATTTATTCAACTTATATCAAGTGGTTATAAATCTGGAAATATAATTAAAATGTTTCATAAATCCTCAAGTTTTTTAAAGAACGAAATTGAAACCAAAAGATCTATTTTCTTATCATTATTAGAACCTCTTGTTATTATTTTTATGGGCGGATTTATAATGTTAATAGTTCTAGCTATACTTATACCAATAATGCAAATGAACACACTTTCCTTGGGATAAAATAAATGAAAAAGAATGAAAAAGGTTTCACGTTAATAGAATTAATGGCTGTTCTGGTAATACTTGGAATACTTGGAACTATAGTTGTTGTAAATGTTGCTCCAGTATTTCAAAGAGCAAATCTAGAAAAAATAAAAGCTGATATAGCTCAGACTGAAAAAGCTTTAGAAATGTATAAATTCAATGAACTGCAATACCCAACAACATCTCAAGGACTCGAGGCTTTAATTATTCCAAATGCCTCATTAAGGAATCCTTATTTATTTCCTGAGGATGGTTACATATCTTCTTTGCCTTTAGATCCATGGGGTAGGGAATACCTTTATGAATTCCCACCAAGAAAATCAAAAAAGTTTGATTTATATACACTAGGAGCAGATGGAATGGAGGGCGGGACTGGTGATGACACTGACATCGGCAACTGGATGCAATAAATTATCTAAAGGTTTTACTCTTATTGAAATATTAATAGTCCTTATTGTAATCGGAATAGCTTCATCATTAATATTTTTAAATTTTAGTTCCGCTTCATCAATTGCAAAAAATCAGTCTTCTTTTCAAAATGCTTTTAATTTTCTTACAGAGGAAAGTATTGTTACTGGCAATATAATCGGCTGGCATGCAGATAATGAAAATGAGTTTTCCTATATTTTAGATTATAAAAATACATTCATAGAAAACTTAGATAACCCATATTCTAATAATTGGAATGATTTATCACAATTTAGAAAAACTTATCAATCGTCTGATGGGTCTATAATTGATTTTGAAAATTACAAAGAGGATTTACCTTTAATAATATTTTATCCGTCCGGAGAAAACTCAGGTGGAATAATTAGTATTTTTCTTAATGACTACACTCAACAAATTACTATAAATACAAATGGAAAGATTATTTCTGAAATCACTTCGGATTAGCAGAGGCTTCAGTCTAATTGAAGTTGTTGTTGCTTTATTTATATTAAGCACGTCAATAATAGTTTTATATAATCTAATTTTATCAACCAACGTTTCTATTTTTAATTTACAAGATCATTATCTATCTAAAGAGGTTGCAAATAATAGGATTGCATTAATACATTCTATTGAAAAACCAAGTATTAATTCATATAGGGATGGTTATATGGAAATGGGTGGAAAAACTTGGGAGTGGCAAGAAAATTTTAAAGAAGGCGATACAAAAGATTTCATAAAATACGAAATACTAATCAAATTAAAAGATTCTGAGAGATACATATATAGAACAGAAGGGTTTATAGTAAATGAATAATAAAGGATTCACTATAATAGAGGTATTAGTGACCCTAATTATCTTGTCAATGATAGCTATAATCACCTCAAATATTTTACAATCTTCATTAGAATCTGAGAAAGAGTCTACTCAACGCCTAAATTCAATAAAAGAACTTAACTTAGCATCTAGTATTTTAAGAAGAGATATCAGGCAAATTGCTAATGTTTCTATAAAAGATTTCTATGGCAATAAGATGTATGGAACATTTATTAGTGAATTAAACTCAGATAATTTAATGTTTACAACCAAAGTAAAGTCTTTTTCAAATGCAGTATCTCCTCTTAAAAGAGTTCAATATGTGGTTGAGGATAAGAATTTTGTTAGAAAACAATATTACTCTTCAAACCCATACAACCAAGATAAGTATACAAAGTCAATCATCATAAATAATATTGAGAAGCTCCAGTTATCTTTCTTGAATGAAAATAAATGGCATCAATCTTGGCCGGTTAGTCCAATTACTTCAAAAAAAATACCAACTCTAATAAAGATTGAGTTCAGTTTGGACGATAAAGACTATAACTGGATTATTAATCCAAATATTGATTATGCATTACAAAACTAAAGGAGTTGTATTAATTTCAGTCCTCCTAACTGTTTTATTGCTATCCTCTATTGCTGTAGTAATTGGTAATAACTACTTTGTTTCTTTTAAAAGAGCTCAGTATTTAGAATTCCAAACGGTATCTTTAAATATTTTTTCAAGCATAGAATCGTTAGCATTAAAAAAAATTGACAATGAATTAAGGTTTAATTCGAAAGTCCATGCTAATAATAACGCTCTTTTTAGTAATGATTTTATATTTGAGACTCAAAAGGGTTTGGTTAGTGGAAAAATTATAGATGCTTCAAATTGCTTTAATATCAATGCTTTAGTTAAAAAAACTAAGAACACTTATAAACCCAATAAAAATAATATTGTTATTTTTAAGAGATTGTTAATTTTTAGTGAGGTTGAAAATAATTTAATAGATGAAGCTATTGATCAAATTATTGATTGGATTGATGAGGATGATAACCCAAGAGCTTTTGGCCTTGAAGACTACTATTATTCAGGACCACTTAATAATCCAAAAGAATATACATCAGGAAGAATTTTTTATAACATCCAAGAAATTAAAAGCTTGCCAGCAATAAGAGCTATGGGCTGGGAAGTCTTTATGAAATACTTTTGTGCATTTCCTCACAATGATTTATCTATTAATATAAATACGATTACGGGAAATAAGTCTTTACTCCTAAGCTCTTTATTTGAAAACCTTCCTTACAGTGATGCCGAATATATTATTGATAACATTCCTGAGAATGGCATCAAGAGCCTAAACGAACTATCAGACCTATTCCCATCATATAATTTAGAAAAGTCTCAAAATTACATCAAGTTCTCTTCAAATACCTTTGAATTAATAACAAGTCTTTCATATGAGAACTATTATTCAGAATCTAAAAGTAAAATTTACTATGGGACTAATAATAATAGCTATATTACTTCAAGAATTTATAATGGTATTTAAATGAGTCAATACATAGCACATATATTAAACATCAATGCAGATTCTATTAATGTGTATGAGCAAACGAATTCTAAAAGCTCTATGTTTAATATCTCCTCTCTAGCCGAATTAAATATACTCAATGAATCTGACAGTCTTCTAGTCTTAATTCCGTCATCAACAGTAACCTCTTATGAGTTTGAAGAAAATAAATCGCTATCAAAACAAATAAATATTGCTAATTTTATCTCTGAGGTTGATTCGTCTTTTGCTGACCCAGTTTCTAATAATGATTACTTTCTTCATAATAATGCCGCATATGTTGTAGATAAATTTTTCTTAAAAAACTTAAATACATCCTTGAGTGAATTAAATACAAAGATCTATGTTTTACCTGAGTATTTAATAAATGTAGTCGAAGGAAATGATGTAATAACAGAGTTTGAAGGCAGATTTATGATTTCTTATTCAAATAAAACTGGCTTTGCATTGGATCACAATTCCCTTAGCCAATACATAGAAATTGTATTAAATAAAAATCCAAATTTTAATCCACTAATTTTTAGCACAAATAAGGATCTTTTAAATAGGTTTGGTGAAAAAGTTATAAATAAATCATTTGATATAAGTAGTATTGATCTTTCAGATATTAATAACCTGCCAAATTTTTTTAAATTACAAATTTCTTTAAGTTTATTTAGTAAAAAAATGAATTTATCAAAAATACAAATCGCAATAAGTCTTCTAGCTTTATTTATTGTTATGGCAGGACCAAAGTATTTAATTTATAAAAATAATACTAATGCAAAGATTTATTCATCTTCAACTTTTAGTATTTTTAAAGCTATAGATAAAGACGTAAATAGAGTGATTGCTCCTAAATCGCAAATAGATCAAATATTAGAACAATTACCTGAATCAAATTTTTCTTCTGTGGAATTACCTAATTTAGATATATTTTTAAAATATGGAGCTAATTATATTTCAGACATTTCTATTGATGTTAATACTTCTGTTATATCAATAAAAATAAATTCTATGCCAGATTTCCAATTTAATATTTTAAAAAATAATGCAAAAAGATTTAATATCAACATAATAAATGATGATCTTGATTCAATTGATGGCTTTATAAATGGCATCCTCAAGGTTGGGTATAGAAATGAATAGCTTCTTAAACGATCTTCAAGTTAGAGAAAAAAAATTATTACTTGGAGCCTTATTGTTAATTTTTTTATTTGTAGTTTTTGTTTATATTAATTCTGTATATGAGGAATACCTAATATCTAAAAAAAATCTAAGTAAAGCAAAAAGTGATTATGAATATGTATACAAGAAGGTATCAACATTAAAATTATATCTAGATAGAACTGTTCTTAACGAATCTAATATTAATTTAATCATCACCTCTAATGATTTAGCTAGCTTAATCTCTGATCTTAGCCTTGATAAAACAGATAAATCAGTTTCAGTGGTATTTAAAGCAAAGGATGCGACTAGTGCAATTACTTTATCTGAGAATATTATAAACAAAACAGAATTACAGATAAATAAAATAAATTATAAAAACTTTAATGATAGTATTGGCGTAATTCTTGAATTTAATTTCTAGATATTGAAATTTTCTTTGAATACAACTCATGAAACGTTTTTACTGCAATAGAGTCTGAGACGCCCCACTTGGTAGATTTAATTTCTTGAACTTTTAGAATTTTAATTATTTCTAAGTATATTTGTAGTGCAAAATCTATTACATCAGCTCTATCTTTTTGAAGCTTATAAGAAGAGATTTTTGAACCAACATCTAACTTATTAAGGTTTATAACCTCTTTAATAAAATTTTTTGATTTCATTTTTTTAACACTATTGATGTTTAAAAATGAACGAATATTCCCACCTAACCCAACTAGAGTTGTAATCTCAGATTGTTTGCTTAGCCATTTTTTTAATCTTAACCATTCTGCAGGATCATCTTTGCATAACATGCCCCTAACCGCACCTAACTGAAAGGATTGGATAATATGTTTATTATTCTGATATATATAAATTTCAGTGCTGCCTCCACCAACATCAACATACACTTTACTAGTTCTAGACTGTGCCTTTGGATGAAATCTTATTAATTTTGCCTCTTCAAGGCCAGAAATAATTCTTATAGGATGTTCTATTTTATTCTCAACATATCTTCTAGCTTCTTCTGAGTTTTGAGTGTCTCTAAATGCACTAGTTGCAACTATCTCATACATAGATATTTTATTTTTAATAAAGTTTTTTTGATATTTTCTTAAGGTTTTTACAAGAAGATCTAATTTATCTTTTGTTAATAATCCATTAGTAAATACATCAGTTCCTAATCTTATAGGTGATCTAATTCCTTCAATAAATTCTATAGAAGTTGGCGTAGTTTTAAATATCTTTGATTTAACGGCATTTGTACCAATGTCAATTGAAGCAATTTTCATTATGTATCATCACTATATTTTGTAATTATCATAAATTGCTCATAAGTAAGATTATCAAACTTGACACCTTCAATTGAAGCACTGTAATTAGCTAATCCTCTAGAATATCTAGCTGGTTTTAATATTTTCTTGTTTTCGTAACTTGTCTTAATTAAAAGATATCTTAAAGAAGTTAGTCTTCCAATCATCTTATTGTTTGAATTAATTGATATCCAGGGAGATTCTTCGGTAGCTGTTTTGTTAAACATTTGCTGCTTATATAAAGTAAATGCATCCCATTTAGTAACAATTTTCTCATCATTTTTTGATAACTTCCAATATTTTAATTGAGAGTTTTTTCTTGCATTCATCCTTCTTTCTTGCTGGTCTTTAGAAAGAGAAAAATAGAATTTAATTAACTCAACGCCTTCATCGATTAGTTTTTTTTCCCAACCATTTACTTTCTTCATAAAAAGTCTGTATTGATTTTCTGTGCAATATCCCATTATTGGTTCAGTTATAGCTCTTGTGTACCATGACCGATCAAGAAATGAAATTTCTCCTTCTTTAGGAATTACTTTTTTCCATCGCTGAAACCAGTGTGACGATTCCCACTTTGAAGGAATGCCTAGTTGGATGTAGTTAAAATTATTTGGTCTTAAATACTCTGAGAATAATTTAATAGCTGAACTTTTACCAGCAGTGTCTCGGCCTTCAAAAACTATACATAATTTCCTATTATTTTTTATTACATCTTCTTGAAGTTTGAGTAATTCTATCTGTAGTCTTCTTTTTTCAATAGCATATGCTTTGGCATCAAGTCTTTTATATTCTGATTGATCAAGTGATATAAGCTTCATTTATATATATTTTTTTATAAATTAAATATTTTAAATTCACTTAAAAGTACAAATTATTTAACACAAACGTCACAAGAATGTTAAATACTTTTACAAACTTTTGTTTATTAAGGAATTTAATTATGGAATCGTTATTTATAGACCCCACGCTGATTTTAATTATAGCTGCTTTTGCAGGGTTTTTCATGGCATTCGGTATTGGTGCCAATGATGTTGCTAATGCAATGGGAACATCAGTAGGCAGTAAAGCAATTACATTTAAACAGGCTATCTTTATAGCTGCAATATTTGAATTTCTTGGTGCTTATCTTGCTGGTGGTGAAGTTACTTCAACCATAAGAAAAGGTATTGTTGATCCAAATTTGTATGTTGGAAAAGAAAATATATTTATTATTGGCATGATGTCTGCTCTTTGTGCGGCTGGAACATGGCTTCTTATTGCAAGTTCAAGAGGGTGGCCAGTATCTACAACTCATTCTATCGTCGGCTCGATAGTTGGCTTTGTAATAATTTCAATGGGTTTTGAAGCTGTATCTTGGGGCAAAGTTGGAACTATTGCTGCTAGCTGGGTTGTATCACCAGCTATATCTGGAACATTTGCATTTCTTTTATTTCTTAGTGCAAAGAAATTTATTCTTGATAGAAGAGATCCATCTCAGGCTGCAGTTACTTTAATTCCAGTTTATAGTTTTTTTGTAGCAGTTATTATTGGCTTAGTTACTGCAAGAAAAGGGCTCAAACATGTTGGTCTTCCATTAACCGACAACGAAGTAGTTATGGTAACAATAGGTTTTGGTATTTTTGTCTCAATCATTTCAGCTATTTTATTAAATATTAATAAAGAAAAAATTAGAGAATACGGTGTTGAATCCGCTTTTGCTATTTTAATGATAGTTACTGCTTCTGCAATGGCTTTTGCTCATGGCTCAAATGATGTTGCCAATGCAATCGGCCCTATGTCTGCGATAATTAGTGTTGCATCTGAAGGAGCAATAGGTGCTAAAGCTGCTGTAAGTCCATGGGTTTTATTGATTGGTGGTATTGGAATTGTTTTTGGTTTGTCCATGCTTGGTGGGCGTGTGATTAAAACTGTTGGAAGCAAAATAACACACTTGACTCCAAGTCTTGGTTTTTCTGCAGAAATGGCTGCTGCATCTACAGTTGTAGCTGCTACATATATAGGATTTCCAATCTCAACAACACATACTTTAGTAGGTGCAGTTATAGGTGTTGGATTGGCAAAAGGTGTTTCACATTTAGATCTAAGCTCTATTGGAAGAATTATTTTATCCTGGGTTGTAACAATTCCTGCTGGGGCTTCTCTAACAGTTCTATTTTATATTTTGATAAGACTTGCAACTGGAGTTTAGCTAGTAAATTCATAAGAATCTGAAAATCAAAGTGCTAACAAAAAAATTAATAGCTGAATTTGTTGGCACTTGTTTTCTTGTGATGATAGTAGTTGGGTCCGGAATAATGGCACAGAATCTATCTTCTGACCAAATTATAATTCTTCTTGCCAACACAATTGCAACAGGTGCTGGCCTGACTGCGCTCATATGGATTTTTATCACAATCTCAGGTGCACATTTCAATCCAGCAGTAAGCTTGATTATGTACTTAAACAATGAGCTAAAACTTAATGAATGTATTTATTTTATATCCGTTCAATTTGTTGGTGGTTTTTGTGGTGTACTGCTAGCTAATATTATGTATGGACTTGATCCTATTCAATTTGCTGAGAATCAAAGAGGGGGCTTAAACATTTATTTCAGTGAGTTTATAGCTACCTTTGGGTTAATTATGACAATAATTGGTGTAAAAAATTTTAATACGTTTGCAATTGCTCCCGCGGTAGGCCTTTATATTTCAGCTGGTTATTGGTTTACATCTTCTACATCTTTTGCAAACCCAGCTGTAACCTTATCTAGAGCCTTTACTGATACATTTACAGGAATAAATTACGAGTTTATTCTACCGTTTATAATTTTTCAGTTATTTGGAGCTTTATCAGCTATGTTTATGATGAAGTTAATACAAAGAGATAATTAAATAGTTCTTAATTTAGGAGCTTTGATTAACCCAGTTGAGCATGTATGAATATCCAGCTCTATGGGCCTCAATTTTACCAGTCTCGTTGAGCAAGCCGCCTTCCTTAACATTTAATGAAAATATAGAAATAATTATTTGAGTAAGAACTCTATATACTCCATCTTTATTATGCATTTCTGGGAGCTTAATATTTGATTCAGTAAATGTTTCTATATTTTCAGCTAGTAATCTCATGGCAGATGAATTTATTGGAGGAGCTATTGTATTATTTAATATTATTATCTGCGATGAACGAGACTCTTGAAAATAGTCATAAAGTATTTCGACACACCTTAAGATCACAACTGATAAATTTTCAGTACTTATATTAGATGATCTTTCTTTAAAATATTTTGAACAGTCTTGTACATATTTTAAAATTAATGCTTCTTTTACACTATCAGGAGTTGGAAAAAATTTATAAGTAGACGTTCTTTTAAGACCAGAATATTTTGATATATTTGCAATTGTTAAAAACTCCAAACCCTCATCTAAGAGTATAATTTCTGCAGTTTCTAGAATTATTTGAATTCTTTTTTTACTTCGCTCTTGTTTGGCTTCAGGCATTCATAGATTATCGACAAATGTTTATAAAAAGTAAATATTAATAGTTTTTTGTTACAAAATTGTTTTGAAGTTACACATATGTGTCTTGGTAGTAATTTTTATGAAAACACTTAATTTTGAGTGAATACATGAAAAAAATATATGATCTAATAGCAACATTAAATTAACTACTAATATTAAATTATGAAAAATAAATTAACTTTAACTACTCTAGCAACAAAGCTTTTTTTAATAACATTTATGACATTTAACTTTACCTTAAATGCATCTAGTGATTTCTATGGAAAAATTAATATGAGCATAGCTCAAATTGACGATGGTCTAGATACAGAAACAGATACCTTAAATAATGCTTCAAGAGTTGGTTTTAAGTCTAAATTAAAACTATCAGATAATCTTAATTTTTTAATACAAATTGAAAATGAAATAGATCCTACTGACGGTAGAGCAGATGGGGATAAAGTTTTTAAACAGAGAAATACCTTTATTGGCATATCAGGAAATTTTGGTAAGTTTTTTGTTGGAACACACGATACCGCTTTCAAAAAAGCTCAATTAAAAGTTGATCTTTTTAATGATACTCAGTCTGATATAAAGAATATTTTACGTGGTGAGAATAGAATGCAAGATTTAGTAGGTTATGAATCACCAGAATTATTTAATGGGATTAAGATTGTGATAAATAACATAAAAACTTCTGATAAATCTTACCAGTCATATTCATTAAATTACAACTCTGATTCATTTAAAGCTTCTTATAGCATTGATACAGGACTCAAAGGTTATGATAGTCAGAGAATAACCTCATCTTATGTATTTAACAAAACTACATTAGGTGTTATTTACCAAGACTCAGAAAAAACTACTATTGGAAATAACGAATCTGGTTATGTTTATAGTATTAAGCATAAAATTTCCAAAAAGGGTTCTTTATTATTTCAAGAAGCTAAATCAGATATGAAGGTATTGGGCGGTAAACAAACAAGTTTTGGGTACAATCATCAAATAAGAAAAGAATTAAAAGTTTTTACAGCCTATTCACAATTATCAAAAGATAATTCACCTGATAAGGATTGGATTACTTTAGGCTTTGAGTATAAGTTCTAATCTAAATTTAATTTTTGAATAAATAAATTAATATCCCTTGCGAGCCAGAATTCTATTACTGGGGTTCAAGTGACAGATTGTCTCAATACAATGTTTATGGAACCACCTATTCATTTGGCATTAGATATAATTTATAATTTTTAAATACAATCATAAAGGCAGGTTTTCCTGCCTTTTTTAAATGGGATAATTTATGAAATATTTTTTTAGCTTTATAGTAATTTTCTCAGTCAGTACTTTTGCAGACCCATTAGATAAGGTTGTTCAAATAATAAAAGCAGATGATGAAACGCCTCAAGTTATTTCAAAGGGAGATGCAGCTGATGATCCTGCTATTTGGTTTAATTCAATAACTCCATCAAAATCAATTATTTTTGGTACAGATAAAAGAAGCGGAATATATTCATACAATTTAAATGCACAAAAGATTGGCTATACTCAATTGGGAGATATTAATAACATTGACCTAAGATCAATAGACTTAGGCATGAATGGATCTTATTCTTTTATATTTGCATCAAACAGAACGATAGGCTCACTTGATTTATGGATTTATGAAGATAAAGCTTTAGACCTCCTATCAAAATCAAATAATTTTAGCTTAAATCCGTCTCCATCCTTTCAAGGCATATCAAATATGGTAGTTTATGGTGTTTGCGCTGGATATGATTCTGAGTATGGAATAATTGCCTTTATTACTGAAGATGAAGGCCCTAAGGTTGAAATGTGGTCATACCATGAAGATGGATTATATCTCTTACATACATTTAATAATGCTAACGCTACACAATCTGAAGGCTGTGTTTATGATGATGTAAATAGAACTTTATTTATTTCTGAAGAACAAGACAGAGGTGTTTTAAGAGCATATAAAATAAACTCACAATTAGATTTTAGCAATCCAATTATTATTGATGATAGATCTGGAAATATTGATGGTGACCCAGAAGGTGTGACTTTATATAAAACATCAGATACAGATGGTTATATTATTCTCTCATCCCAGGGTGACAATTCATTCAATGTATATAATAGACAAAACCCTTATGACTATTTGGGAAGCTTTAAAATAGGCCACTCATCTAAGATTGATAATGTTAATGATACTGATGGTGTGGATGTAATTCATAATAATCTTGGCTACAAGTATCCAAATGGCTTGCTAGTAGTTCAAGATGGAACGAATGATGGTAAGAAAATAGTTAAAAGACAAAATTTTAAATTTATATCTTTTAAGAAGGTTATTGATTCATTAAATCTTTAGTTTTGAAATAAATTGATTTATGTCTTGCGCTAAATCTTTGGGATTCTCTAAAGCTGCAAAATGCCCTCCATCATACTCATTCCACTGAACTATATTATAAATATTTTCTGCCCATACTTTCGGAGGTAGCATTATATCTTTTTTAAATATTGCTCCAGCCATAGGTTGCTGTATTGAATTAAAAGAAAACCCAAAATCCCCATTCTCTTTATAAAGCCTTGCAGATGATGTTATTGATTCAGTGAACCAGTATAAAGAAATAATACTTAAGACCTCATCATTAGTTACAACAAGATTGTTATCATTTCCTTCAAACCACCCATAGAATTTTTCAGAAATCCAAGCTGCTAGACCAACTGGAGAGTCATTTAAACCATAGCCTATAGTTTGCGGCTTTGTTTTCTGAATTTCATAATATCCAAAACCACTTTCTTTATATTTATTATAATTTTCTAACATAGCTAATTCATGATCCGTTACTCCACCCATTGGATTTTCAATCTCAGGAGGGAAGGCTATTACAAGGTTTAAATGGATTCCAGCACAATGATCTGGAAATAGCTCAGCCATCCATTTACTTACTGTAGCTCCCCAATCTCCTCCTTGAACTACATACTTTTTATACCCCAGCGCCATCACTAACTCGTGTTGTAATTTTGCAATTTCTTTTGAATTCATGCCAGTTGATTTTGGTTTATCAGAAAAGCCAAACCCTGGCAGTGAGGGACAAATTATATCTACTGGAATTTTAGATTCCTTTTGTATTATTGGAATAATTTTAATGAATTCTTGGATACTACCAGGCCAGCCATGCGTCATTACAAGAGGCACTGCGTCTTTATGATTAGATTTAGCATGTAAGAAATGAATACTCAAACCTGAGTTTGTTTTAAATTTAAAACTGCCTATATCGTTAATCTTTTTTTCTTGATCTTTCCAATTAAATTCATCTACCCAGTATTTTGAAAGGTCTTTAAGAAATGACATTTTTGTTCCATGAGACCAGTATTGATCATTTATTTCATCTGGCCATCTCGTATGTTTTATTCTGTTATGCAAATCAGAAATTTGTTCATCAGCTACATTAATTATGAATTCGTTTATCATTTATGTTTTCCAAAAATATGTATGTAAACTATAAGGTATCTGCTTAAATAAAGTAAAATACATACATTGATAATAATTGAATAATGTATGTTTGAAAAAATAGAAATCTATTTAAATGCTAATGCTGAATATGCATGGATATTTGTTTTATTCTTTGCTTTTCTTGAGTCGTTTATTCTATCTGGCGTAATAGTATCAAGTGCAATTCTTTTTTCAGTCTGTATCCTTATTTACAATACAGATTTAATGCCAATAACTGCTATTGTTCCTGTTGCGATTATTGGAGCGCATGCAGGTGACATGTTTGGATTTATGTTTGGGAAAACCATAGGCCCTCAGATTATGTCTACAAAGGTTGTAGCTAAAAGAAAAAAAACGATAGCTAGAGCTCAAAAATTTTTAGATAAAACCGGGTCCTATACTGTAATTTTAGGAAGATTTATTCCAGCTATAAGACCTATAGTTCCATTTTTGCTTGGTATTTCTAATCTAAAGATTGTAAGATTTTATGTGGCTGATGTTATTGCTTGTATTTGTTGGGGCTTAGCATTAGGTTTTTTAGTAACAGGAGTAGGTTCAATACTGGGATAATATTATGTTAAGTATTTTTATATTAGTTGTAAGCACTATAGCTTTAGTTTATTTATTAATTCAGCTAGTAAAAGCTAAACAGCAAGGCAGGTTTTTACAAACATTAAGAGATTTATTTATTATTCTTCTAGCAATCCTCATGACTGCTGCCATTTTTTATATTGGCTACAGATTTTTTAGAGCATTTTAATTCTTATTAATGTCTTCAACTTTATTTGAAAAAATTATTAATAGAGAGATTCCCGCAGATATTATCTATGAGGATGAGCTTTCGATTGTTATAAAAGATATACAACCACAGGCTCCTACCCATTTATTAATTATTCCAAAAAAAGTTATTCCAAAACTTTCTGATGGCTTGGAAGAAGATAAAGAGACATTAGGTCATTTGATGTTAGTGGCTGGAAAGGTAGCAGATTTATTAAATCTAGATGATACTTTTAGGATTGTTATTAATAATGGAGCTAAAGCAGGTCAAAGTGTATTTCACCTGCATTTGCACCTTTTATCTGGCAGATCTCTTAATTGGCCCCCGGGCTAATAAAAGATATAAGCACCAAGTCCTAATAAAAATACTATAGAACCAATACCCATTACAAAGTATCCACCAAGCTTAATAGTTTGACTATCACTCATGATTTTCTCCTCCCTTCAAAAAATATATCAAAAATATGCTCATTTACAAGGTTATTTAATATTATTCCATATAAAATAAAACTATAAATTTAAAGTGAGCTAACTTGGATATCTCTTCGCAAAAAACTTTTACAAAAACGGTTAAGTCCTGGATTGCCTATGACGCTGGTAATTCAGCCTTTGCTACAACTGTGGTTGCAGCATTTTTTCCAATTTTCTATCTTGAATTTTGGGCGTCTACGATGCCTAAAGTCGAAGCATCTATATATTTAAATTGGACATTAGTTATATGTAATTCCTTAATATTGCTTTCCGGTCCAGTTATTGGTGCATACACTGATATTAATAGATCAACCAAAAGTGCACTTAATATGTTTACTATAGTTGGGGCTCTTTTTGTTGGCTCTCTTTTTTTCATTGATGTTGGTTCTTGGCTTTATGCACTGATTTTTTTTGGAATTGCCAATTATTGTTTTTGTGTTGCGCAAATTCCATATGACAAAATTTTGACGAAGATAACCACACCTAATAATTTTTCTATTATTTCAAATCAAGGTTATGCATGGGGTTATTTTGGAGGAGGAGCATTATTTTTATTGAATGCTTTAATGAGCATATATCCCAGTTCTTTTGGTTTAGCTTCGCAGGCTGAGGCTATCAGAGTTTCTTTTTTAATGGTTTCGATTTGGTGGCTTTTATTTTTAATACCATTGTTTTTGAACTTTAAAGAAAATAAAACCGAAAAACATTCTATGAGTGTCTTTAGCTCTTCATTTAAAAATATTTTCAAAACACTTAAATCAGTTTATCAATATAAAAATGCTTTCTTGTTCTTAATAGCATTTTTTTTGTTCATTGATGGCGCTCACACCGTCATATATCTAGCATCTACTTTTGCACTTAACTTAGGTTTAGAGACAAGCTCAATTATTCAAGCTTTAATATTGGTTCAGTTTGTAGCATTTCCTGCAACACTTTTATGGGGATATGTAGCTAATAAGTATGGAGACAAGCTAGTGCTTTACATCACTATTACTTCATATATTTGCATCATCATCTACAGTACAACCTTATCAAGTGCACTTGAGTTTTATTTATTAGCTGCTTGGGTTGGTTTTGTTCAAGGTGGTATTCAAGGAAGCTCTAGAGGAATGTTTGGAAAGCTTATACCCAAAGAGAAAGCTGGTGAGTTTTTTGGGCTATATAATGTTATGGGCAGAGCAGGGGCTATACTAGGACCACTGATGGTTGGAACTCTTTTAACTTTATATGGAAATGTAAGAATAGCTCTACTTCCTATTGCAGTTTTATTTATAATTGGTGGACTATTGCTTACTAGAGTAAAAAATGAAATTGTTTAGTAAAGAATCAATAATTTTTTATAGTATTTTAGGTGCAATATCTGGCTTTATCTTAGCTCCTTTTATAAGAAGCTTAATGGATTATTCGACCTTAATTGAAATACTTATAACGACCTCAATTATTATTCCTATTTATATAATAGCCAAAAGAGTGCTTATTAAATTTATTGATTAGAGTCTAAATTAAGAACTTCAAATAAAAGCTTTGGTTTGTCAGTAATAATTCCATCAACCCCTAGATCTATTAAATATTTAAAAGTTTTCTCATCGTTAATTGTCCAAACACAAACTTTCAAACCTTTGCTATGAATAAATTTTACAAATCTTTTTGTTACTAGTTTAATACCATATTCATAAATAGGAATTTGAAGACAGTTACCTAAGATTGTTTTTTTATATAAACCAAAACTAGATAAAAGCATTTTAGCAACCTCATATGGCCCCATTGATATACAAATATCTGGATAATTATTATTTACTAAACTTAACCGCTTGCTATTAAAGCTTGCTATACAGACTCTATCCATAGCATTATTTTCTTGAATAACTGCTAATGCTGGCATTGCTACTTCATCTGTCTTTACATCAATTTGAAACTTCATGTCAGGGAACATTTTTAGAACAGTTTCAAGCTTTGGTATGGAATGCTCTTTAAAGATTTTTAGATTATCTATTTCGCTTGAATGAAGAGAACTGAATACATCATTTCTATTTAAGAGTCTCGTAAGTGTTTCATCATGAAAAATATAAGGTATTCCATCTGATGATACTTGAACATCAGTTTCAATAAACTCACAACCAATAGATTTTGAATAATGAAATGATTCAATGGTATTTTCGAGTGACTCAATTGAGCCACCTCTATGAGCTAACACAGCCATACCTTGGTAGTTCAGATAAGGTTTCATGTTTGGTTATTGTATACACTAATAATGTAAAATATAAGAAACTAACAATTTAATAATTATCTATCCGTGAATAAGTTTGACTCTATAAGGCCTTACGAAGATAGTGAGGTAGAAGAAGTTCTATCAAGTCTTTGTTCAAATATCAATGTTATCAGAGCTTTAATAGATTCTACTGATAGTAGCTTAATGTCTTTACTCCCTTTTAAAGAAAAAATTATTTCCTTATATCTAAAACATAAAACAAAAAACATTACCTCAATTCATGAATATCAGAATCTTTTTGAATCAATAGTCTCTAAAGTTGTTTCTCAAAGTATTGATAACTTATCAGTTTCTGGGCTTGAAAACTTAGACAAAAATAAAGGGTATCTTTTTATATCTAATCATAGAGACATAACTTTAGATTCAGCATTATTAAATCTTAAACTCCATCAAAATGGTTTCCAAACAACTAATAATGCAGTTGGAAATAATTTAATGAATGAGAAATGGGCCTCAGATTTAATGCGTCTTAACAAAAGCTTTATTATAGATAGAAGCGATAAATCAAAAAAAGATATTTATAAAAGTTTAAATCTTGCCTCTGAATTTATTTGTAATTCTATTTTAAATAAAACAGAATCAGTATGGATAGCCCAGAAACAGGGAAGATCGAAAGATGGAATAGATTATACAGATCCCACTGTTCTCAAAATGATACACTTATCAAAGAGAAAATTATTAAGCATAGATAAATGTTTCAATGATCTTAACGTAGTCCCAGTTTCTATTTCATATGAAAAAGACCCCAATGATTTATTAAAAACAAGAGAACTATATTTGACATCAATAAACACTTCTTATGAAAAAGAACCTAGAGAAGATCTTATAAGTATTGCTGATGGCATTAAAGGCCAGAAGGGGAATGTACATCTCTCGATTGGTAAAAAGATGGTATTTGTATCAGACAGTTATGACGACATCGCTTCACAAATAACAAATGAGATTAAGTCATCATATAGAATACACTCTACAAATATAGCTGCATGCATGATTCAGGGAAAAGATATCCCTAATCATAATTTTTCTAACGAAGAAGTAGATAATGCTATGCAATATCTACAAGAAAGAATGCACACCATGCAAGATGATATGCATTCATTTTATTTAAATCAATACAGTAATTCTATTTTATAAACTATAGCCTTGTTCATTATGTTCACTCATATCAAGTCCTATATCTTCTTGTTCACGAGTAACACGAATTTCTGTAAATACATTAACGACTTTTAGAATTACGTAAGTTACAACAGCTGTATATGCGCATATTATAAATACACCCTGAAGTTGAATTAATAATTGTGCAATTACCCCATCTTCTGAAATACCTGAAGCACCAGATCCTAAGAAACCTTCCGGATTTCCTACAATTGCTAACATTATGATTCCTAGAATTCCTCCAACACCATGAACTGGAAATACATCAAGAGAGTCATCAATTTTGAAATATGATTTGATAGCTTGAGTTGCATAAAAACAAATTATCCCTGCCATCAATCCAATTAGTAACGCTCCTGCTGGTCCAACTGTTCCTGAAGCAGGTGTGATTGTTGCTAATCCAGCAACCATGCCAGTTGCTATACCAATCATTGTTGCTTTACCTGATTTTATCCATTCTATTGCCATCCAAGTCAAAGCACCAACAGATGCACTGATATGTGTAACAAGCATAGCCATACCAGCAGATCCATCTGCAGCAACAGCACTTCCAGCATTAAAACCAAACCATCCAACCCAAAGCATGGATGCACCAATCATGACCATTGTTCTATTATGTGGAGGCATAGGTGATTTCATAAAACCATTTCTTTGGCCTAAATATATTGCGGCAACAAGAGCGCCTACACCACAAGTGGCATGAACAACCAATCCACCAGCAAAATCAATCACACCCAGTGATCCTAGGTATCCACCTCCCCAAACCATATGACATGCTGGAAGATAAACAAATGTAAACCACGCAACTGAGAAAGCACACATTGCTCCAAATTTCATTCTTTCAGCAAAAGCACCAACAACAAGAGCAGGGGTTATTATTGCAAAAGTCATTTGAAAAGTTATGAAAACAGATTCTGGTAAAGTACCTGATAAAGAATCTCTTCCAACACCATTTAAAAACATTGCACTCAAATCGCCAATAAATAGACCATCTCCTTTAAATGCTAAACTATAGCCATAAACAACCCAGCAAACTGAAATTAGACATGCGATAGCAAAACATTGCATTAAAACAGACAGGACATTCTTTGATCTAACTAATCCACCATAGAAAAGAGCTAATCCAGGTAAGGTCATAAATAAAACTAATGCAGTGGAGGTGAGTATCCATGCTGTATCACCAGAATTTAGTTCGCTTGCATGAACAGAAGTAGTCATAAGACCACACAGAATCATAATTGATTTAAACATTATATCTCCCTTAAATATATATATATATAGCATGCAATTTATATGCCAAATATATTGCTGATATAACTATTAATAATGATCATCTAAATAAAAAATTTAAATAAATGTAAATTTTTAGTGCAAAAAAAAGAGCCACCAGGGGATAGTGGCTCTTTAATGTATTACAGGTTAGGCTCGTTATATAGGGGGGAGATAAGGTACCTAACCTATAAATTTAAAATTCTGGATAAGCTTCAACTCCTATCTCAGAACTATCTAAACCAGCATACTGTTCTTCATCAGTGGCTCTAATTGGCATGAAGCTGTTAATAACAGAGATTGTTATAAAGCTTGCAATAAAGGTAAAACCTGCTATTGCTAAAACACCAACTAATTGTGGGCCAAAGGATGCATCAGATGTAAATGGTACTACCATGACTCCTAAAATACCTACAACACCGTGAGCAGAAATAGCGCCAACAGGATCGTCAAGTTTTAATGTCTTATCAAAGAATAAGATAGAGAAGTAAACTAAAACACCGCCAATAGCTCCAATTAGTACAGCCTCACCACCTGATGGTGCGCTTGGACCTGCTGTAATTGCTACTAGACCAGCTATAGCTCCATTCATTGCCATAGTTACATCCATTTTTCCTGTCATAATTAAACTAGTTAATATTGCAGCAACAACACCACCACAAGCAGCCATATTGGTATTCATAAATACCTGACTTACAGCAATAGCTGCAGATTCATTACTAACAATTAATTCTGATCCGCCGTTGAAACCAAACCATCCTAACCAAAGAATCCATACACCTAATGCTGCCATTGGTATATTTGATCCTGGCATTGGAAGAGAAGTCCCATCTTCTGCATATTTACCGTTCCTTGGTCCAAGAACTATAACTACCGCTAAAGCTGCAGCTGCTCCACAAAGGTGAACAGTTCCAGACCCAGCATAGTCAGAGTAACCCATGCCACTTAAGAAACCACCGCCCCAGTTCCAAGCTCCTTGGATAGGGTAGATAAGTGCTGTTAAAACAATGGCAAATAAATAGAAAGGTATTAATTTCATTCTACCAGCCACCGCTCCTGATACTATAGACATTGCTGTAGCTACAAAAACAACTTGGAAAAAGAAATCAGCTTGTTGTGAATAATCCATTCCATAAGGCATCCCAATATCTTCATTAGGTAATGATGTCGAAAGGCCAAATGAACTAGTACCTATAATTGATGGTAGTACACCTTCAATTATATAAGATCCTGGATACATTATTACAAAGCCGCAGGCTAAGTACATAATACAGGCTATAGAATATAGCCCAATATTTTTTGTTACAATTTCAGATACATCTTTCTTTTGAACCAGTCCAGCTTCTAGCATTGTAAAACCAGCTGCCATAAACATAACTAATGCTCCAGCCATAACTGCGTAAAATGTATCTAACGCAAATGCAAGTTCTTCCATTTTATACTCCTTATATAGCTTCAGAACCGGTTTCACCAGTTCTGATTCTGACGACTTCATCGACAGATGTTATAAATAATTTTCCATCACCAATTTTTCCAGTCTGAGCTGTTGTAACTATAGTTTCTTTAACTAAATCAGCTTGTGCATCATCAACTAAAATTTCTAGTTTTATTTTTGGTAACGTATCTACAGAATATTCAGATCCTCTGTACATTTCTGTATGTCCTTTTTGTCTTCCATAACCCTTAACTTCTGTAAGGGTGAGACCCTCGATTCCTGCTGCCACTAAAGCCTCTCTAACTTCTTGAAGTTTGAAAGGCTTAATGATTGAAGTAATTAATTTCATAATAGGGGGTATGAATTAAAGACTTGCAGAGACTGAAAATACGAATGCGTCTTCGTCAGCACCGTATCCATCATCTGAAAAATCTGTGTAAGCTAAACCGCAGTCATATGAACCACATGTAAATCCATAAGAAATAGCAAAGTTATCACCGTAATCATCATACTCACCGTATGAAACACCTAGTGCTCCAAATGCATATGAGATTTCTGTGTAATCAGGAGCTCCATCTTGGCCAAGTGCAAAGGTAAGACCTAAATCTCCCATTGATAATCCCAATACAACTTCTTCAAAATCTAAACCAGTGTTGTTTTCAGGATAATCAAAAGCTACATAACCTAAATCAACCCCAATTCCACCAATTTCAAAACCATAACCAAAGTAATAATCTAATTCACTTCCAGCGCCATCGTTAAAATTAACGTTTGAACCCCAGATACCTGCATAGAATCCACTCTCTGCTTCATAATCAAAACCACCTGACATTGCTGGTCCATCAGTTTGTGTCATTCCTCTCCAGATATAATCTGATGCGAAACTAACATTTGCACTAACGCTAGCAAAAGTTGGTAGAGATAAAAGCCCTACAAGTAAAAATAATTTTTTCATTTTTTTCTCCTTTAATATGAAAAATAATTTATATTCAACTTTGTTAATGCAATTTATGTGCCAATATTAAATTTATATTAAAATTGTCTGTTATGGTTATAATCATTAATAATTACTAATGGAGATGAGATGGATTTAAATAATAATGTGGCTTTAATTACTGGTGGTGCTTCTGGATTAGGGAGAGCTACTCTTGATTTTTTTGTTTCCAAAGGAGCCAAGGCTGTTATTTTAGATATTAATGATGAAAAAGCTACTGAAGCTATAAATGCTCTTGGTTCAGATAATGTTATTTACTTTAATACAGATGTCATGAAAGAGGACTCTGTTAAAGCTGCAATAGAAGGCACTGAAAAAGCTTTTGGGAAACTAAACTTTGCTGTTAATTGTGCTGGAACTGGTTATGGTGCAAGAATATTAGGAAAAAATGGACCACATCCATTAGATATCTTTAAATTTATTATTGATCTTAATTTAGTAGGAACATTTAATGTTATGAGGTTAGCCTCAGAACTAATTGATAAAAATGAACCAGATAGCAAAGGTGAGAAGGGCGTCATTATTAATACCGCTTCAATTGCTGGTTATGAAGGTCAAGTTGGCCAATCAGCTTATGCAGCATCTAAAGCAGGAGTAATTGGAATGACAATAACTGCAGCAAGAGATCTTGCTCGTCATGGTATTAGAGTATGTACAATAGCTCCTGGAATTTTTGATACACCGCTCATGAGTCTTGCTAAAGATGAAAACAAAGAAGCATTATTAAAAGAAACTCAGTTTCCGCATAGATTTGGTAATCCTGAAGAATACGCTCAGTTAGCTGAACATATTATTAATAATACTTACTTAAATGGTGAAACAATTAGACTGGATTCTGCTATGAGAATGGGGCCTAAATAGTTTTTATTGGCCAGCCACCCAATATGTCATAGCAATAACACTGACTATTACTAATATTAAAATAACGTAAGCATCAGATCTGCTATCTTCATTTGCCTCTTGAGACTCGTAGTATTTTTCAAATTCATCTTTATTCATAATTAAACCTCATGTTTTATAACAACTCTTCCTACTTGTTTACCTTCAAGAATTCGAGATATTTCATCATCGATATCATTTAATGGCAAAGCTCTTGTATATGTATCTAAATTCAATGACCATTCATTTGCAAATAGATTCCATATATTTTTTTTAAATTCTAATATTGATTCTGCTGAATCAATACCTATAAGTGAAACCCCGCGAAGTATAAAAGGAAACACAGATGATGTGAATTTTATTCCACCAACATTTCCACAACACGAGACAGCACCATGGTTTGATATCATAGAAATTATTTTTGCTAATATATCACCACCGACAGTATCTATACCTCCAGCATAAATTCCTTTATCTAATGCTTTGACTGGTTCACTCATAAAGTCGTCTCGGTAAATAATTTCAGACGCACCCAAATTCATTAACATATTTTTTTCTTCAGGTTTGCCTGTAATAGCATGAACCTCATAGTTTAATTTTGATAGTAAATTCACAGCAACTGATCCAACTCCACCGGTTGAGCCAGAAACAATTATTGGCATATCTTTTGGTATGTTTGCATCTATCATTTTTTTTATGCATGCACCAGCAGTTAAACCAGCAGTTCCATAAGACATTGCATGCTTTAATGAAAGATTCTCTGGTAAAAAAACAACCCATTCTGCTGGAATTTGAACAAGCTCACCAAAGCCACCAAATACCTTCATACCAATTTTATAACCTGTGGCTATAACTTTATCTCCAACATGAAATAAGTCTGATGATGATTCTAAAATTTCTCCCGCAACATCTATTCCCGGAACAAAAGGGTAAGTTGAAGCAACTCCTTTAACACCCGAGGCAGCCAAGGCATCTTTATAATTTAATGATGAATAATGAACCTTGATAATTACATTTCCAGGTTCAATAGCAGGCATGTCTATTTCTTTTACAGAGCCCTTATAAACACCATCATTTTCTTCTACAAGATATGCCTTATATTTCATTGATAATTATTCCGATAAATACTTTTCAGCATCAAGGGCTGCCATACATCCAAACCCTGCGGAGGTAACAGCTTGTCTGTAGACTTGATCAGAAACATCTCCAGCAGCAAAAACTCCTTCTACAGAAGTAGAAGTAGCTAAACCATTCGTGCCAGATTTAATCTTAATATAACCATTATCCATATCCAATTGACCATCAAAAATATCTGTATTTGGTTTATGGCCTATAGCTATAAAAACACCCATTACATTTAGTTTCTTTTCAGTCCCTTCGGTCTCAAGAAGAACCCCATTTACACCCATGGCATCGCCTAAAACTTCTTTTAACTGTGTATTCCATAGGACTTCTATTTTTCCATTTTTTTCTTCTTTGAAGACTCTCTCTTGAAGTATTTTTTCAGCTCTCAACTCATCTCTTCGATGAACAAGATAAACTTTAGAACATATTCTTGATAGATATAATGCTTCTTCTACTGCTGTGTTACCACCTCCAACAACTACAACTTCTTGGTCTTTATAAAAGAATCCATCACAAGTAGCACAAGCTGAGACCCCTCTGCCTAAGAATTCACTTTCAGACGGAAGACCTAAATACATTGCACTAGCACCTGTAGAAATTATTAAAGAATCACATGTGTAAATTTTTGTTCCAGTTAATGTAAAAGGTTTTGATGTTAGATCAACTTCATTAATGTGGTCATTGATAATCTCAACACCAAACTGTTGAGAATGTTTTTTCATTCTGTCCATTAATTCAGGTCCTTGCAGTCCATCACTATCTCCAGGCCAATTTTCAACATCAGTAGTTGTGGTTAGTTGTCCGCCTTCTTGAGAGCCAGCAATTATTATTGGATTAAGGCTTGCCCTAGCTGCATAAATACTTGCAGAATATCCAGCTGGACCTGAACCTAATATAATTAATTTGTTATGATTATCTGACATGATTGTGATTATAAGTGAATATAAACATTTTTGATTAATTAAACATATAATTTATGGACAAAAAAGCTAACGTCAAACAAATACAATGATCTCCAATTACGTAAAAAATACACTTTTAAATTTTTTAAGTTTTTTCTTAATTGCTTTTTCTCTGTATATTTTTATCGCATTAGTTTCATACGACTCCAGTGACCCAGCCTTTTTTAATAAAACATCTTCCTTAGCAATAAATAATTTAGGAGGACCACTGGGAGCAAATATTTCTGATTTTTTATTTACAATATTTGGCCAAGGATCTTTTCTAATTTTGCTAATAGGAATAGTTTGGGCTCTACAAACTATTTTCTTTAAAGATGCTTACAACTCCTCAATAAAAATTATTATTAGACTTGTTAGTTCATTTATATTGCTAATAAGTTTTTGTTCCATTCTTGAGTATTATTTTGATGATAGGAGTGGCGGCTATTTAGGAGAGATTTTTTTTATTAACTTATCTAATGCAATAGGTTTCATTGGTGCTTTAGTTTTTTTAGTTATATTTGTTATTCCTGCTTCGTCCTTATCTTTTAATTTTTCCTGGCTTAAAACAATTGAAGAATTCGGTCGTGTGTTAATAAATCTTTTTAAAAAAATTCAACATTCCCTAATAAATTTATTTAATAGTTTATTTACTTATCTTAATAATGTTTATGTGAAGCTTAAAAAAGCTAGATCTTTAAAAGCTGAAGAAAAAAAAGATGCTGAAGCATTAAAGGCAAAAATTATTTCAAAAGAACCAAAGCCTGACAATGAGCAATCTTTAAAGGTTTCAAATAAAATACCTGAACAACCAGATTTACCAAATACCAATGAACCTAAAATAACAGAAGTTGAAGCGAAAGAACCCATAGAAACATCTCAAGAGAAAACAGTAATGCCTAGCACAGCTTTGCTGGATAGAGCCCTTGACGATGGTTCATCCCTAACTCAGGAAGAGCTTAGTCAAATAGCATCTTTATTAGAAACTAAGCTTGAAGAATTTGGTATTGAAGCTTCAGTTGAATCTGTTTTGCCAGGACCAGTTGTTACAAGGTTTGAAATACAACCAGCACCAGGAACCAAAGCTAGTAAGATTACAAATATTGCTCAAGATATCGCTAGATCTCTTTCAGTTAGTAGCGTCAGAGTTGTTGAGGTAATAGAAGGAAAATCCTATGTTGGTATAGAAATACCAAACACAAACAGGAAGATGGTAAGGCTTACTGAAATACTGTCATCTCAAGCATTTAAAAAATCACCATCTAACCTAACATTGGCTTTAGGTCATGATATTTCAGGCAATCCAGTTGTGGTAGATTTAGCTAAAATGCCACATTTGTTAGTTGCTGGTACAACTGGCTCAGGAAAGTCTGTGGGTGTAAATGCTATGCTGTTGAGCTTGCTTTTCAAATCCGATCCCAAAGATGTTAGGTTGATTTTAATTGATCCAAAAATGCTTGAGCTATCAGTTTATGATGGTATACCCCATCTGTTAACCCCAGTCATAACAGACATGACTGATGCTTCTAATGGGCTGAGATGGTGTGTTGTCGAAATGGATAGAAGATATAAATTAATGTCTTTAATGGGAGTTAGAAATCTAGCTGGATTCAATAAAAAAATTGAAGATGCTGCAGCCAATGGCAAACAAATAATAAATCCACTTCATCCTGAGGATGAGGAGTATTTAGAAGTACTCCCCTCAATTGTTGTAGTTGTTGATGAATTTGCTGACATGATGATGTTAGTGGGTAAAAAAGTTGAACATTTAATTGCTAGAATTGCACAGAAAGCTAGAGCTGCAGGTATTCATTTGATACTAGCAACTCAAAGACCCTCTGTAGATGTAATAACAGGTTTAATTAAGGCAAACATACCTACACGTATTGGGTTCCAGGTTTCAACAAAAATTGATTCAAGAACTATCTTAGATCAAGGTGGTGCAGAACAATTGCTTGGATACGGAGACATGTTATACCTTCCTCCTGGTGTAGGGGTTCCTATTAGGGTTCATGGTGCCTTTGTGGGTGATGATGAAGTTCACAGAGTTGTTAATGATTGGAAGACTAGGGCAGAACCTGATTATATTGATGATATTGTTTCATCTGCTCAAGAGATAGGGCCAATACCGGGTTGGTCAGGTTCTGATACTGCAT
>ENA-OREM01000098-OREM01000098.1-marine-metagenome-genome-assembly--contig:-NODE-98-length-73212-cov-6.261339_pt1 | contig 73212 bp, 66 predicted proteins | sample MGYA00248623_ERZ508561 | MGnify/ENA primary metagenome ERZ508561 (study PRJEB26227, sample SAMN06264494) | marine metagenome | isolation source: Columbia River Estuary | place: USA:Columbia River Estuary...
ATCAACTACTCATCATTTTAACGACTACACAAAATAAAAAACCCCACCGTGTCGCCACAGAGGGGTTTTTAATCTTCTAAACCTCTAACTGGCTAATGCCAGCGGGGAGATTAGAAAGAGTGAACGATCTTCACGCGGTTAGCTGAAGTGGTCGTGATGCCAGTACCTGAGAAAGTACCGATTGAAGCTTGCACCGTGGTGCGCTTGCTCAAAGCGATCTTGGCAGTAGCTTCTGTAGCCTTCAAAGTACCTTTGGTCATGTTGCTAGCAGCAACAGTAACTGCACCGACGGGCATGCTGATAGAGTACTCAGTCTTCTTATCGTTACCAGTCTGAGCTGACGTGTCTGTTACAACTTTCAGAGTTGCACCAGCGAGGTCATATGACAAACCAGCGGTAGAAGCTGTACCGGTTGATGTGCTCTTTGTGTTGAAAGTCAGAGCTGCACCAGCCAGGTTGTAACCGAAACGGAATTGCTTGTCCAAGCCAGCAGTTGCAACGGTGTCGACAGACGCCCAGCGCACGCCGATGCTCAAGCCGTCAACCAACGTGGGCAGGTTGTACTGAATGGCAGTGTAGTCATTGGTGGTACCACCCAACACGTCGTTGGTGCCATAGGGCATGCTGCCGACTGCCAAGTCGTGCGCAGCAGCGCCTGTGGAGAAGAAGCTCAAAGAACCAGCATTTGCTGTTTTGACGTCAAGCGTTGCACCGCCTGCGTTTACGTTCGTGCTGGCTGCGCCGTCACCGTATGACTCGATGGTCATTGAAACAGCGGCTGACATACCGCCACCGAGGTCTTCTGAAGCAGCAAAAGTCAGCTTGCTGTCTGTCCAGCCGAATGAACGAACAGCGGCAGAAGTGTCAGAGATGCCAGCGCCGATGGCACCAGTGATGGTAACTTGAGCTGAAGCAACGCCAGCGACTGCAACAGCAGCCATAGCAATCAGAGTTTTTTTCATTTGAGAGTTCTCCAAAGTTGAAATGAGAGCAGCTGGGTTTGCCAGCTGCCAACCCCCCTTATTTAGGAAGTTGACTGTATTCGACCAGAACCCGGAAAGGCTTGCAAAGGATTTCGGTGTTTTTGGGGGCTTTCGTTGTCACCAGCCAACAAACGTCTCATGTGTATTCCGTGTGAATTTCGTAAGTTGTTGAATATAAACAACTCTGTCGTTGCAAGAAATCGTTGCAACAATCCAACAAACCCATACAACCCGCATTCACGGATCGGTCTTTCTCGCTCGCGGCTGGCTTGTTGGTCGGTTTTGCGACAATACAACCATGACGCCCACCGATGCCCTCATCACCGCCCTCGACGCCAGCCTGCGCACCTTGTTCGCCAGGCCGAGCAGCAACCGACAAGTACCGAATGCCGGCGCGGCCACAGACGCCCAACCTCTCAATACAGAGGAAAAGCGTTTATCGGGCGCCCTGATGCGCGTGAACCACGTGGGCGAGGTCTGTGCACAGGGGCTTTATGCATCCCAGGCCTTGGGCGCCCGGGTGTTTTCAAAGAATGAATCACTGGCGCAGCACTTCGAGGCCGCGAGCCTTGAAGAGGCCGACCACCTGGCTTGGACGCGGTCACGCCTGAAGGCTCTGGATGACCGCCCCTCCCTCCTCAACCCCCTTTGGTATGCGGGCTCTTTTGCCTTGGGTTTGGCTGCTGCGCGCTTGGGTGAGCGGGTGAGCTTGGGTTTCGTCGTCGAGACAGAGCGGCAGGTCGAGGCGCATTTGGCCAGTCACATGGATCAGCTGCCAGCAAACGACGTGGCGTCGCGCGCGGTCGTCGCCGAGATGAAATTGGACGAGGCGCGCCATGCCCAAGAGGCGCAGCATGCGGGCGCCGCGCAGCTACCGGTTCCGGTTCAGCTGGCGATGCGCGGTGCCGCCAAGGTCATGACGACCGTGGCCCACCGCCTTTAAACCACCTCGAAGCTGGTGGTCATCTCGGCGGTCTTGCCGAGCATGATGCTGGCTGAACAATACTTTTCGTGACTCATGGCAATCGCACGCTCTGCGGCTGCCGCTGGCACGTCGCCGGTAATGGTGAAATGCATGTGGATTTTGGTGAACACCTTGGGGTCTGTTTCGGCCCGCTCGGATGTGAGCTTCACGCTGCAGCCCGTAACAGGGTGTCGGCCACGCTTCAATATCAGCACAACGTCGTAGGCGGTGCAACCGCCCGTGCCCGCCAATACCGTCTCCATCGGCCTTGGCGCCATGTTGGCCCCGCCGTTTTCAGGTTTGGCGTCGTCAGGCGCGCCGTCCATATTCAAAACATGGCCGCTGCCTGTTTCTGCGATGAATCCCATGTTTGATCGCGTGTTCGTGGCGCCTGTCCATGTGACGGTGCATTCCATGTTGTGAGTTCCTAACGTCGTGTGTTGGCCGGTAAACAATTTATGAAAAAAGCTTTGTTGCGATGCACCAAGTGGCTATAATTTCTTCATCGAGATTGTAGACATTCTTCCAATCTCATCGAGTTGTCTCCTCCACCTCCTCAAAAAAGGTGGATTCAGCCCCAAGCGTCTCGCTTGGGGCTTTTTTTTGCCCATTTGATGCCCGCGCGTATCATCGTGGCTGACTGATTCAGCCGATAAGAAACCGATAACCGTGCCCAATACATCCAAAACCACAAAACTAAGTCCCGCCGATTACCTGACCCGCATTTTGAATGCCAAGGTCTACGACGTTGCCAAAGAGACCGCTTTGGATGTCGCTGAGCGCCTCAGCGCGCGGTTGGGCAACACCGTTTTATTGAAGCGTGAGGACCAACAGCCCGTCTTCAGCTTCAAGTTAAGAGGCGCCTATAACAAGATGGCTCACCTCAGCGCGCAACAGCTGAAACGCGGTGTCATTTGCGCCTCGGCTGGCAACCACGCGCAGGGCGTCGCCTTGAGCGCACGCAAACTGGGCGCCAAAGCCTTCATCGTGATGCCCACAACAACGCCGCAAGTTAAGGTGGATGCGGTGCGTGGTCTTGGCGGCGAGGTGGTTTTACACGGCGAAAGTTACTCTGACGCCTATACCCATGCCGCTGAGTTGGAGGTTAAAAAAGGCCTCACATTTGTTCATCCGTTTGATGACCCCGATGTGATCGCCGGGCAAGGCACTGTCGCCATGGAGATGTTGCGCCAACACCAAGGCCCGCTGGATGCGGTGTTTGTCGCCATTGGCGGGGGCGGCCTGATTGCCGGCGTTGCCAACTACATCAAAGCGGTACGGCCTGACGTCAAGGTCATTGGCGTGCAAATGAATGACTCGGATGCCATGATCCAATCGATTGAAGCGGGCAAACGCGTGACGCTGGCAGATGTGGGCTTGTTCTCGGACGGTACCGCAGTCAAGCTGGTTGGCGCCGAGACCTACCGCGTGGCCCACGACTTGGTGGACGCGTACATGACGGTGGATACCGATGCCGTCTGTGCCGCCATCAAGGATATCTTTACCGACACCCGCTCCATTGTTGAGCCCGCCGGTGCATTGGCTGTCGCGGCTATCAAACAATACGTCGCAAAAAACCGCGTGAAAGGTCAGACCTTTGGCGCCATTTTGTGCGGCGCCAACATGAACTTTGACCGCTTGCGCTTTGTTGCCGAGCGTGCCGATGTGGGCGAAGAACGCGAGGCCTTGTTTGCGGTCACGATGCCCGAAGAGCGCGGCAGCTTCCGCCGCTTTGTTGGGCTGGTGGGTGATTTGCCGGGCGGTGCGCACAACGTCACCGAATTCAATTACCGCATGAAAGACGGTTTACAGGCCCACGTGTTTGTTGGCCTGTCAACACAAAAAGGCGAGAGCCCGAAGCTTGCCAAGTTGTTTCGTAAGCACGGCTTTGAAACCCTTGATCTCACGCACGATGAGTTGGCCAAAGAGCATGTGCGGCACATGGTGGGTGGCCCCAACGGCCAAACTGGCGATGAGCGTTTGTTGCGCTTCATCTTCCCTGAGCGCCCGGGTGCGCTGCTCAAGTTTTTAACGCTGATGCAACCCAACTGGAACATCAGCCTGTTTCACTACCGTAACCAAGGCGCTGATTACGGGCGGATTTTGGTCGGCATGCAGGTACCCAAAGGGGATAGCAAGGGCTTTAAGACATTCCTCACCGAACTGGGCTACCCTTACATCGACGAAACCGAGAACCCCGTCTTTCAACTCTTTTTAAAGAACGGTTAACCGCATCACATGGCAACCTCATTGGATGGAAAACTGGTGGTCGCGATTTCCTCGCGCGCCTTGTTTGACTTCGAAGAAGAAAACCACGTTTTCGAGCAAGGCGATGACCGCGCCTACATGCAATTGCAGCTGACCCGCTTGGATGAGCCTGCAAAACCGGGGGTTGCCTTTTCCTTGGTCAAAAAGTTGCTGGCCTTCAATAGCCCTGACCGCCAACAAGTGGAGGTGGTCATCCTCTCTCGTAACGACCCCGTGAGCGGGATGCGGGTGTTCCGATCGGCCAAACACTATGGCTTGGCCATTCAGCGCGGCAGCTTCACGCGCGGGCGTCCGCCTTGGCGCTACCTGCGCCCGCTGCATGCCAATTTGTTTTTATCCACACACCTGTCCGATGTGCGGGATGCCCTGGCAGCCGGCGTGCCCGCCGCACAGGTTTACCCGCACTCCGCACAGGCATCAGCCGATCACCCACACGAGCTGCGCATTGCCTTTGACGGCGATGCGGTTTTATTCAGTGATGAAGCCGAGCGCGTGTTTCAAGACCAAGGTTTGGATGCCTTTGTGCAACACGAGGCACAGCGCGCGAGCGTGCCGTTGCCCGGTGGCCCGTTCAAGCCATTGCTGGCTGCGCTGCACAACATGCAACAACTCGGTGATGAACAGAAGGCGTCGCCCATCGCCCTGCGCACCGCCTTGGTGACAGCGCGGAGCGCCCCTGCACATGAGCGCGCCATCCGCACGCTGATGGATTGGCACATCGATATTGATGAGGCCATCTTCCTGGGCGGCTTGCCCAAGGGGGAGTTCTTGCGCGAGTTTGAGCCTGACTTCTTCTTCGACGACCAGACCGGTCATGTCGAATCCGCCGCAACGCATGTCCCCTCGGGACACGTTGCCAGCGGTACACGTAACAACTAGTTTGCCCTGAGGCTTTGCCCACTATGACTTCGTTATTGCAACGGTTTTTGCCACGTCCTGTGCAACAGGTTTACCAATCTGCGGCGGGGAAATTACGTTCTTTCGCCAGCTTCCTAAAACGCGCGGGCGCGTTGGCCGCGCCTTACTTCATGTCTGAGCGCAAGTGGTACGCGCGCGGCATGCTTGCCGCCATCGTCGCACTCAACCTGGCTGCGGTTTACATGCTGGTGCTGCTCAATGAGTGGAACCGCCTGTTTTACGACGCCCTCCAAAACCGCGATGCCGACGTGTTTTGGTATCAGCTGCAACGATTCATGGTGATTGCATTCATCTTCATCGTGATCGCGGTGTATCGCTTCTACCTGACCCAGCTCCTAGAAATGCGCTGGCGTGAATGGATGACCCAAAGCTACGCCAAGCGGTGGCTGTCGGGCAACGCTTTTTATCGCCTTGAACTGTTGCGCTTTACCCAATTGGACGCGGGCACGACCGACAACCCAGACCAACGCATTCAGGAAGACCTGAACCTGTTCACGAGTTACTCGGTCAGCCTGACGATGGGGCTCTTGAACGCACTGGTCACGCTGTTCAGTTTCGTGGGGATTTTGTGGACGCTTTCGGGTGACTTTTCGTTTTACCTCTTCGGCGATGCCGTGACGATCCCCGGTTTCATGGTTTGGATGGCAATTTTGTATTGCTTGGTTGGCAGCGTGTTGGCGCATTACATCGGCCGGCCGCTGATCGCACTCAACTTCAAGCAGCAGCGCGTTGAAGCCGACTACCGGCACCAGCTCGTTCGTCTGCGCGAATACAGCGAATCGGTTGCCATGGACAAGGGCGAGCCCGTTGAACGGGGCCGTTTGGATCGCCGGTTTGGCGCTGTTTTGAGCAACTACATCGCGCTCTTGCTGGCCAAAAAGCGGCTCACTTGGTTCACGGTGGGCTTTGGACAATTGGCCGTGGTGTTCCCCTTTGTGGTGGCGGCGCCGCGCTTCTTTAGCGGCGCCATCCAGCTGGGACAGCTGATGCAGATTTCTTCGGCCTTCGGTCGGGTTCAGGACTCGCTGAGTTGGTTTGTTGACAGTTACGACGCGTTGGCGAGCTGGCGTGCCACCACCGACCGTTTAACGCGCTTTGACGACGCCATGGCGCAGGTCTCAGAGACCAACCATGACCCGGCGCAATACCGTCTGCAAAGCCCCGAATCCAGCGCGCTACAAGCCACTGGCTTGCAGTTAACACTGCCCAACGGCCAGGTCATTGGTTCGCCCATCACACTGGATATTCAGCCGGGCGCATCGGTCTGTGTTCAAGGGCCATCCGGTAGCGGTAAGTCAACCTTGCTGCGCGCCATCGCGGGTATTTGGCCCTGGTGGCAAGGCCAACTCAGTCAACCAGAGGGCTTTGCTGACCGCGCGATGTTTTTGCCTCAGCGCCCCTACTTCCCCAGCGGCCCACTGCGCGAGGCCGTCGCTTACCCACAGTCCAGTGACGGACTGACGGATGCCCATCTGGCCCGCGCTTTGACCCGTGCTGGCTTGTCGCATTTAGCCAATGATTTGGCGGCAGAGGCCAACTGGACGCAAAAGCTCTCGGGCGGCGAACAACAACGGTTAGCGATTGCGAGGGTGTTTTTGAAACAGCCGGCCTGGCTGTTCTTAGACGAGGCAACCAGTGCCCTTGACGAGCAAACTGAGGCCGTGGTCTACCAAACGTTGCTGGATGACATGGCTGCGCGCGGCGGCACCGTTATCTCGGTTGCACACCGCGCGAGTGTGGCGAAGTTGCATCGCGACACGTGGCACATGCCGACGGCCGGACAGGCTTAATGGTCTTCGCGTAAGCGAGCAATGCGCGCTTCAATTGGGGGGTGCGTGGCAAATAAACTGCCCAAGCCACCAGCGATGCCAAAAGCGGCCATGGTTTTGGGCAGCTCCCCCGCGTGCAATCCGCCCAAACGGGCAAGCGCGTTAATCATTGGCTGCTTGCGTCCCATCAGTTGAGTCGCCCCTGCATCGGCGCGAAACTCGCGCTGACGGCTGAACCACGACACGATGATGGCAGCGACGAAGCCCAAAACAATGTCCATCACGATGGTGGTGATGAAGTAGCCCATGCCGGGGCCAGAACTCTCGCTGTCGTTTCGGCGCAGCGCCGCATCCACGAGCGAGCCGATCACGCGGCTAATGAACACCACAAACGTGTTCATGACACCCTGAATCAGCGTCATGGTGACCATGTCGCCATTGGCGATGTGCGCCACTTCGTGCGCCAACACAGCCTCGACCTCTTCGCGGGTCATGCCGCGAAGCAAGCCGGTTGAAACCGCGACCAACGCGCTGTTCTTGAAAGCCCCTGTTGCAAACGCATTGGCATCACCCTCGTAGATCGCGACCTCCGGCGTGGCAATACCTGCACGCTCGGCGAAGCCATGAACCGTCTGCAGCAACCATGCCTCGTCGGCATTGGCGGGTTGCGTGATGACCTTTGCACCCGTGCTCCATTTGGCGATGGGCTTGCTCATCAGCAACGAGATGAAGGCACCACCAAAACCCATAATGAGTGAGAAGCCCAACAGCGCGCTGAGGTCAAGGCCGTTCGCCGTGAGGAAGCGGTTAAAGCCAAAAAGGCTTGCGGTCACCCCCAACACCACCATGATGGCGACGTTGGTGAGCACAAACAAAACAATCCGTTTCATGTCATCTATCTCCTGCTGACCGCCAAAGCGACACCGCCGTGACTTTAATCAAATGGGTCAGCACGCGAATGATATGGTGGCGCCGGGCGCTTTTTTCAAGTTGTAGCGATATGGCTCACACGGTGTGGGGCTTTTTGCCCCGCCCTCAAGGGCCTAAAAATGCGGGTGTCCGCGTAGTAGCTGGCATCCATGTTGCCCACGTCCCACCCCGGGGTACCCATCACCGGCAACGGCGTGAACGGTTTGCTCGCCAACGCCGTATCTTCGGTTAGGGCTGTTGCCCAGGCAAGGTCGATTGTTGACAGTGGTTGGTCGACATCAACGCTCTGTTGAAAAGCGGGGGTCGGTAACCAGAGGTGCGCGGTGAGGTTTTTACGCGGGAACAAGAGCAATTGCTCAAGCAGCGCATGGCCAAAAACCCACAGACGGGCTGCCGCCCATAACGGGCGCAAGGTGAACAGCGCAGTGACCCAGTCGCGCCGGGTGAGCGCCGCCCATATGGGATCGGGCGCAATCAGCAAACCGCCGTTTTCGTCAAGCAATGTGAGCGCATCGCGGAACGCGCCGCGCGTCGCTTGGACACCATTCCTTGAGATGTCTTGCCACTGCAACGCGTTGAGGGCCGCTTTGGTTTGGGGCCAGTGCGCCCACATCAGCCCGTTAAAAAAATCGTGTGCGCCGCAACGGGTGGGCACCTGCTTGGTTTTGTAGATGAAAGCCTCGTAGGGGTCACCAGCGGGCAGCGTGTCTTGCGGAACGAACCCCACCGGCACAGCCAACGCGGGTAACGCCGCATTCAGACTGCGCCAGACGGCCTCACCCGCCAGCACGCCATGAACCGCCTTTTGCCCAATCACATGGTAGGGCTGCCACCACGGTAAATCGGCCGTCAGTACGGCCAATTGACGGGGCCATGGCATCAGGCCACAAACCCCTTGAAGCGCCATGCCAGGGGCTCACCCCCGGCGAGTGGCTTGATGGTCGCGTCGCCAAAGGGCAAACTTTCAGGCGGCGTCCACGTCTCTCTCACCAGGCTGACCTGACGCTGGTTGCGCGGGAGCCCGTAAAAGTCTGCCCCATAAAAACTAGCGAAACCCTCAAGCTTGTCCAACGCGCCAGCCGCGTCAAACGCTTGCGCGTAGAGCTCCATGGCGCCATGCGCGGTGTAGCAACCGGCGCACCCACTGGCGTGTTCTTTGAGGTGCGCCGGATGCGGTGCGCTGTCAGTCCCTAAGAAGAACCGATTGCTGCCACTGGTCGCCGCTTTGACGAGGGCTTGGCGGTGTTGTTCACGCTTCAAAACCGGCAGGCAGTAGTAATGGGGGCGAATGCCACCCGTGAAGATCGCGTTGCGGTTGTACAGCAAGTGATGCGCCGTGATGGTGGCAGCCGTTTGCGGGCCAGCGCTTTCGACATACTGCGCCGCTTCTTGGGTGGTGATGTGCTCAAACACAATTTTGAGTTCGGGAAAATCCCGACGCAACGGGATGAGCTGGCGGTCGATGAAAACGGCCTCTCGGTCAAATAAATCGATATCGCTCGATGTCACCTCGCCATGAACCAACAACAACATCCCGCACCGCTGCATGGCCGCCAGAACGGGGTAAATGTTTTTCAGATCGGTCACACCCATGTCACTGTTGGTGGTAGCGCCTGCTGGGTAGAGCTTGGCCGCCACAACGCCGCCCGCCTTCGCCGCCTCGATGGTGGCTGGGGTGATTTTGTCGGTGAGGTAAAGCGTCATGAGTGGCTCAAAGTCCACCCCGTTTGGCACGGCTGCAACAATGCGGTCCCGATAGGCCATCGCTGACGCCAAGTCGGTCACTGGCGGCTTCAGGTTGGGCATGATGATGGCCCGCGCAAACTGCGCGGCTGTATGCGGGACCACATCACGCAGGACGGCGCCATCACGGACATGCAGGTGCCAGTCGTCGGGCTGTGTAAGGGTTAGGGTTTGAGCGTCAGACATGGTTGATCCTTTGAATCGGTTTAAGCGCTGGGCGCCTCCTCTTGTTGCAGGGCCCACATTTGCGCGTAGGTGCCACCGGCAGCGAGGAGATCGGTGTGACGGCCACGCTCCACCACCCGACCGCTATCGAGCACCACGATTTCAAAGGCATGAACAACGGTGGAGAGCCGGTGGGCGATCACGAGTGACGTTTTATGACGGGCAGCGAGCCTGATTTCGGCTTGAATGGCGCGCTCGTTGCCTGAGTCAAGGGCAGACGTCGCTTCATCAAAAATCAAAATGGGCGGATTTTTAAGCAAGGTGCGCGCAATCGCCACACGTTGCTTTTCGCCGCCCGAGAGCTTTAAACCCCGTTCCCCCACAGGGGTGTCATAGCCCGCCGGCAGGGCCTCAATAAATTGGTGAATCCGTGCGGCTTTGGCCGCCTCGATCACCTCATCCATGGTGGCATCGGGGCGACCATAGCGAATGTTGTAAGCGATGGAGTCATTAAACAAAACCGTGTCTTGCGGAACGATGCCCACGTGCTGACGCAAACTGTCTTGTGTCAAATCACGGACATCGACACCATTGATTTCGATCCGCCCGGCGTTGACATCGTAAAAGCGGTAGAGCAAGCGGGCGAGTGTCGACTTACCAGCCCCCGAAGACCCAACAACGGCCACCGTTTTTCCCGCAGGGATCTCGATGTCGATGCCGTGAAGAATCGGACGGTTTGACTCATAGGCGAACTGAACTTGGTTGAACCGCACGCTCGGTGGCGCGTCAAGGCGCAACGTTTGGGCGTTGGGCCTGTCCTCAATCTCGCGCTCGCGCTCCATGAGGACAAACATTTTGTCGAGGTCGGTGAGGCTCTGTTTGATCTCGCGGTACAACACCCCCAAGAATCCGAGCGGGATGTAAAGCTGGATCATGAAAGCGTTGATCATCACCAAGTCGCCCAGCGTCAATGTGCCCGCCACAACCCCGGTGGTTGCGCGCCAAAGCATCAGCACCAAGGCGGTGGCGATGATGAGCTGTTGCCCAGCATTGAGCAGGCTCAGCGTGGTTTGGCTCTTGATGCGGATTTGACGCAAATTTTCAAGGTCAACGTTGTAACGCGTTGCCTCGAAATTTTCGTTATTGAAATATTTGACCGTCTCGTAGTTCAACAGCGAGTCGATGGCGCGCGAATGGGCCGATGAATCTGCGGCATTCATGGCCCGGCGAAACTTGGTTCGCCACTCGGTCACCAAGACGGTGAAGACGACATACAAAACGAGCGCTGCCAGTGTGATGAACACATAGCCTGAATCGAACTGTGAGCCCAAAATGCTCAGGACCAAAACGACCTCAATGATGGTCGGGATGATGCTGTAGAGCGAATACGAAATCAGCGACTGAACACTGCGCGTACCGCGCTCGATGTCACGGGTCATGCCGCCGGTTTGACGGGCGAGGTGGAAACGCAGGCTCAGGCGGTGCAGGTGCTCAAAAACCTGAAGCGTGATGTGGCGTGTTGCGCCTTCGGTCGCCTTGGCGAAAACCAGTTCACGCGCCTCGGTGAACACTGTGGTGGATAAACGTAACAGGCCGTAGGCCACCAACAACCCCAACGGCACCACCAAAAATGACTCAACGGAACCCGGCTTGATGGTGAGGCTGTCAACCAGTTGCTTGAGCAACAAAGGCACCGTGACATTGGCCATTTTGGCCGCGACCATGAACCCCAGAGCAAAAATGACCCGCCACTTGTAGAGCCACAGGTACGGCAACAGCCGCGCCAGGGTTTGCCAATCCGATCGAGGCGGCTTTGCCGGGCCCTCGGTGGCGTTTTCTTGAGGCAAAGTGGTGGCATAGTGGCGCATGGCGGTATTGTAAAGTGACGTCGTCGACGGCGAACGCGCCATTCAAACCAACCCTGCACCATGACCACCCCGAACCGCCCCAATGAACCCGTTTTAACCAGCCTGCCAACCGACCGTGAGTTGGTGCTGAAGGTCATTCCGATGCCAGCGGACTGCAATGCGAACGGCGATATCTTTGGTGGTTGGGTCATGGCCCAAGTGGACTTGGCCGGGTCAGTCCTGCCTGCGCGTGTGGTCGGTGGGCGGATTGCGACCGTCGCGGTCAAGGAATTTATCTTCAAGCAACCGGTGCGCGTGGGTGACCTGTTGTCGTTTTACGCACACATCTCACGGATTGGCAGAACGTCAATCAGCGTTGAGGTCGAGTGCTTTGCCGAACGCGCTTTCTCGCACGGCCAATTTGTGAAGGTCACTGAGGCCACGGTGACCTATGTGGCGATCGACGAAAACGGCCAACCCACACCGATCAAAGCCTAAATTTTTGCCAAGGCGCCTTGCCGCCTCACCAAGCAATATAGGCGTAGCCCTTTTCTTGGAAATCCATCAGCGCGGCAGCGCCGACCGCCTCGATTTTCGCCTCTGGAATGATGCGTTCAGGCCCCCAGTTCAACGCCGTCATGGTGTTGCCACAGGCAACGAGCTCAACTTTGTAATCCCGCGCCATGCCGGCCAGACGCTCACGCACACCGTCTGCAACAGGGCGTTCGGGACGGGTCGCCAGGACATGGATACCGGGGCCAAACGCCACCACGGCCAAGGCAACGTTATCGTCGTACTTGACGATCATGGCACGCAGCGAATTGAGGATGTGGTCGATGTAATCGGGATCCGCGTGATTCAACTGGTAGACCAACTTATGCTCGGGGGGATCGCCCGGAAAACGATCGGTAGCCGCATGGCTCGCACCGCCAGCGCGAAGCGCCAGCCAACCAGCGGCCAAGCCAGTTATCGCCGTTTTTAATGACTGTCGCTTGTTCATCATCGCGCCTCGTTAATGCGGATCAGGACACGATGTACGTGCCTGAACCGCTTGATAGGAGTTTGCCAGACAGGTCTAAAAATGACATTCGGGTTGACGCCACGCGCGAGCCCAGCCGGAGCACCTCAGCGGTTAACTCGAACGCGTCGCCAATGCCTGGACGCAAATAGTCGATCCGCAAATCGATGGTTCCCAGCTTCGAAAAACGGTCCAAGCGCTGGGGTACCGGCTCCTCGCGATAGCGCACACCGATCGCGGCTAAAACGGCAAGACCACCCAACGCATCCAGCCCCGCGCTGATCACCCCCCCGTGAATACGGTTGTAACCGTAATGCCCGACCAAGTCGGGACGCATGGGCAGGTGGGCAACCACACGGTGTTCACCAATCAGCTTAATCTTCATCCCCAACACTTTGTTAAAGACGATCTTCTCCTCAAACACCTCCCGGACACCCTCGACGAAATCGTACTCAAGGGTTGCCGCTGCGTCACTGGGATCAGCAAGTGGATGGGTTTTATTAACAGGGGGCGTCACGTTAAGACCTTTTTAGAGCGGCAGCGTTGCCTCGATTGTGTCCTAAAAAGGCATATACCGATCAAGGGCAAGTCACCCCGCATACACTGGTAACAACGAGCCAAATCAACATGATTCTATTTTCCGCTGCCATCCTGATCGGCCTCATCTTCCTTATTTTGAGCGCCGATCGTTTTGTCGATGCCGCCTCTGTTTTGGCACAAAAGACGGGGCTTTCGCCACTCATCATCGGCATGCTCATTGTTGGCATCGGCACCTCTGCCCCTGAAATCTTGGTATCAGCACTGGCGGCCATGCAAGACAACACGGGGCTTGCATTGGGTAACGCCTACGGCTCAAACATCACCAACATTGCCTTCATCCTTGGACTGACGGCGTTGATCAGCCCCATCCCTGTTCAGTCGGGCATTCTGCGCAAAGAACTGCCGATTTTGTGCCTTGTCACCGGCGCCAGTATTGTTCTGTTGTGGGACCGGCATCTTGGGTTCTGGGATGCCGTCTTGTTCATGGTCGCCCTCCTCGCGCTGCTGGTTTGGCTGGTGAAAACGGGGCAGGAAAGCCCGGATAACTTCACAGTCGAGGCAGAGGCGAACGCACAGGCACACTTGCCGAAGATGAGCCACACCGGTCTGGTCTTGGTGCTGAGCTTGGCTGTCATGATGGCGGCATCGCAAGGCCTCATTTGGGGCGCTGAAGGTTTGGCAAAGGCCTTGGGTGTCAGCGATTTGGTCATCGGTCTCACCGTCTTGGCTTTTGGCACGTCAGTGCCAGAGCTGGCATCGTCTTTGATCGCGGCACGCAAAAACCAACACGCCTTGGCGTTGGGCAACGTCATCGGTTCAAACCTGTTTAACACCCTCGGGGTGGTTGGCGTGGCGGGGTTGATCAGCCCAAGCACGGTGCCTGCAGACCTGTTGACACGCGACCTCCCGTTGGTCGCGTTGCTCAGCCTGTCATTGTTCGTGATTGGCATGGGCTGGCGCGGCCGCACGGGTCGCGTCAACCGCTGGGAAGGCGGCCTGCTGTTGGCCGTTTACGTTGGCTACATGGCCACGCTGGCCGCGTCGGCCAGCGCGGTTTGATCACAGGTTGCTGAAGTCAGGGCGGCGTTTTTCCACGAATGCCCCAAACGCCTCACGGGCAGCCGGGCCTTGCAACATGGGCCCAAACAGCTTGGACTCAGCCACCATCACTTGCTGTACCTGAGCCTGAGTGGGCGCTTTGAGCAATCGTTTGGTTGCAATGAGGGATGTCAGTGGCTTTTTCGCCAACTTCAGCGCCTGTGTGCGGGCATAGGCATTGGTCTCGGTTGGTGCGACCACACGGTTCACAAAACCAACCTCCAACGCGGCCTCTGCCATGAATGGCTCGCCCATTAAAAGCACCTCTGCCGCTCGGTGGTACCCCATCAACTGCGGGACCAAAAGGCTTGAAGCCGCCTCTGGCACCAAGCCCAGATTCACAAAAGGCATTGAGAACGCGGCGTTATCACCGGCATAAACCAAGTCGCAGTGCAACAGCAGGGTTGCACCAATACCCACGGCAGGCCCACACACCGCGGCCATCACAGGCTTTTCGCACGTCGAAATGGCGCGCAGAAAAGCAAAAACAGAGGCCTCCTCAGTGGCCGGTGGGTTGTTGAGGAAATCCTCAATGTCGTTACCCGCGCTGAAGATGGTTTCATGGCCCTGAAACAACAACACGCGACACGCGGTATCCGCACCGGCCGCAGTCACCGCTTGCGCCAAATCGGCGTACATGCTGGCTGTGATCGCGTTTTTGCGCGCCAAACGGTTGAGTGTGATCGTGGTCACACCCTCTGAGTTTTCAATCAAGATATCTGACATGTGTCTTCCTCTTTTGGGTTGCGAGGCGTTTTACACGCGCTCAAAAATACCGGCAGCGCCCTGCCCCATCCCGACGCACATTGTGACCATGCCATATTTGAGCTGGTGACGCTGTAATGCGTGTACCACCGTGGCCGAGCGAATGGCGCCCGTTGCCCCCAACGGGTGACCCAACGCAATGGCGCCGCCCATGGGATTGACCTTGGCCGGGTCGAGGCCCAGGGTGTTCATGACAGCCAGCGATTGCGCGGCAAAGGCCTCATTGAGTTCGATCCAGTCCAAGGCGTCTTGCTTCAAACCAGCCGCCTTCAGCGCGGCTGGAATCGCCTCAATCGGGCCAATGCCCATGATGTGCGGTGGCACGCCGCGGCTGGCATAACTGACGAAACGCGCAAGCGGTTTGAGGTTGTAGCGCTTCAGCGCCGACTCACTCACCAACAACAAAGCACCGGCACCATCTGATGTCTGCGAGCTGTTACCAGCCGTCACAGAGCCACGCGCCGCAAAAACAGTGCGCAATTTCGCGAGACCTTCCAAGCTGGTGTCAGGGCGCGCGCCTTCATCAATATCCACCGTTTTTTCGGCCACGCGGACAGCCGCTGTATCAAGATCAACCTGACGTTGAGACACCGTGAATGGTGAGATTTCCTGCGTGAATTGCCCCGCCGCCATGGCCGCCATCGCGCGCTGGTGTGATTGCAAGGCAAACGCATCTTGCGCCTCTCGGCTCACGCGCCATTGTTGAGCGACTTTCTCTGCTGTCAGCCCCATGCCGTAGGCGATACCGTAGTCATCAAGGTTGTCGGTGTTGGCAAAAATGCTGGGGGCCAAAGATGGGTGATTACCCATCATCGGCACCATGCTCATGCTCTCCACACCGGCGGCAATCATGACATCAGCCTCCCCCACGCGGATGCGATCGGCGGCCATTTGCACGGCACTCAAACCCGATGCGCAAAAGCGATTGACAGTGATGCCCCCAACCGACTTTGGCAAACCTGCCATCACGGTGGCAACGCGGGCCACGTTAAGGCCTTGTTGGGCTTCGGGGATTGCGCAACCTGCGATGACATCCTCAACCGCTGCTGGATCAAGTCCGGGCGCTTGTGCCATCACTGCGCGAAGCACATGGGCCAGTAACTCGTCGGGTCGTGTGTGTTTGAAATAGCCCTTGTGCGAGCGACCGATCGGTGTCCGTGTCGCCGCCACAATATAGGCGTCTTGAACTTGTTTCATATTTAACCTAACCCGTGCTTAATTGCGTAAAGGCTTGCCGGTATTCAGCATGCCCATGATGCGCGCCTGTGATTTCTCAGAGGCCAGAAGTTTGCCAAACGCCCGACGCTCTAGCGTCATGAGGTACGCCTCTGTCACCTCGGTGTTGGGGTCCACGTCGCCGCCACAAACCACATTGGCGATCTCATGTGCAATGTGGAAGTCATGGGCGCTGATAAAGCCACCATCGCGCATGTTGATGAGTTGCCCCAAAATCGTGGCCACGCCCGTCCGCCCAGCGACCTTGAACTTGGCAGGCAACGGCGCGCGGTAACCACTGAAACTCATGGCCTTAACCTCATTGAGGGCCACGGCCAAGACCTCGTCTTTGTTGAGCACGATGCAGTCACTGTCCAACAGGTAACCGAGGTCGCGTGACTCATAGGCGCTGGTACCGACCTTCGCCATTGCGGCGGCGGTGAAGCCTTCAGAAAGGAACGGCAACAAGTCGTTGGTGGTGGCATGTCGAGCCAATTCAGCGGCACGACGGGCGATATAGGTCAAGCCGCCAGCGCCTGGGACCAAACCCACCCCCACCTCGACAAGGCCCATGTAGCTCTCGAGCGCAGCGACACGCTTGGCGCTGTAGACAGCCAACTCGCAGCCGCCACCCAGCGCCATGCCACTGATGGCACTGACGACGGGGACATGCGCGTAGCGAATCGCAAGCATGAGTTTTTGCAACTCGTGCTCAACGGCATCAATCGCGTCGAGGCCCCCAATCATGAAACCGGGCAGCATGGCCTGCAAGTCGGCGCCTGCACTGAACGGTTGGTCGCCTGACCAAATCACCATGCCGGCGTAATTCGCTTGCGCCAAGGTCACGCCCTGCATCAGGCCCTCAGACACCTGTGGGCTGATGGCGTGCATCTTGGTCTTGATACTGGCGATCAAAACATCGGCATGTGCATCATGTGTCCAAAGCCGTAGCGCGCTGTCTTCAAAGACAGTGGTGCCGGCTTGCTTGTAGGACACGGATCCATCGCCCAAGAAAGTTTCGGGGAATAGCTGACGCGCATGGACAGGCAATCGACGTGGCGGCTCGAAGCACGCGCGTGAAGGGTTCCATGAGCCTTCTGGCGTATGGACCCCGCCCGCTTCGGCCACCGGACCATTGAACACCCAATCCGGCAATGGCGCACGACACAAGGCTTTGCCAGCATCAATATCGGCTTTCACCCACTCCGCAACGGTCAGCCAACCGGCGGATTGCCACAGCTCGAAGGGGCCCTGCTTCATCGCAAAACCAAAGCGCATGCAGGCGTCGACGTCGCGCGCGTTTTCAGCAATGCTGGCCAGGTGCAGGGCCGCATAGTGGAAACCATTGCGCAAAATTGCCCACAAAAACTGCCCCTCTGGCCCCTTGCTGTTGCGCAAAAGCGCCAAGCGCTCGGCGGGTGGACGCTTCAGCATGCGCGCATAGACCTCGTCCGCCTTCGCGCCACCAGGCACATAATCGCCGTGCTCGGGGTCAAAGCGCAACACGTCACGTCCACGCTTTTGATAAAAACCTTTTTTTACCTTTTGACCCAGATGCCCTTTTTCGAGCAGCGTTTGCAGCACGGCTGGCGTTGCGAAGTGGGGGTAAAAAGGATCACTCGACGCATCTAAGTTATCTTGCAACGTACGGATCACGTGCGCCAACGTATCCAATCCGACCACGTCCGCTGTGCGGAATGTACCCGAGCTCGCGCGCCCTAGCTTTTTACCCGTCAGGTCATCTACCACGTCAAACGTTAAGCCATATCGCTCCGCCTCAACAAACGTTGCCAACAGCCCCGCCGTGCCGATTCGGTTGGCAATGAAGTTGGGCGTGTCTTTTGCTCTCACCGCAGACTTACCCAACACGGCGGTCACGAAGGCCTCCAATTGGTCCATGACCTCGGGCCGCGTGTGCGGCGTCGCAATCAACTCAACCAAACTCATGTAGCGGGGTGGGTTGAAAAAGTGGACGCCGCAAAACTGCGCCGCCAACGCCTCGGACAAGGGTTGGCCCAGCGCGGTGATGGATAGGCCTGACGTGTTGGTCGCCAAAATGGCGTCCGCGTTTAGGTGTGGCGCAATTTTCTCGTAGAGGGCATGTTTCCAGTCCAAACGCTCAGCGATGGCCTCAATCACCAAATCGCAGGTTTTTAATTGCGACAGATGATCGTCATAGTTGGCGGCCTGAATCAATGCGGCATCCGAGGCACGGCCGAGTGGCGCCGGCTTCATTTTGGTCAGTGCGGCAATCGCCTTGTTGGCGATGGCGGACTTGTCCGGGCCCTCGCTGCTCGGCAGGTCGAAGAGCAGAACGGGAATGCGTGCATTGACAAGATGGGCGGCAATCTGCGCGCCCATGACGCCTGCGCCCAAAACGGCGACGCGGCGAATGTGAAACTGGCTCATGAATTCTCCAAAAGTGCGTGAATCGCGACAGAATTACTCAACGCGTATCCACGTTTGTGTGCGTCCAAGCAAAGGCATGCCCACGTAACCGCGGACTTCCAACTTGGCGCCACCCTCCTTCGGTGTCAGGCGTACGCGATACGTTTTGCCTTTTTGTGGGTCCAAAATCTCGCCGCCGTCCCATAAGCCGTCATCTTTGACGTTACGGGTCACGCCGCGGATGATTTCCATTCCGACAATGACCTGACCCTTGCGGTCATCGGTACACAGGTCACAGACCTTGCTGGTTTTGGGATCATTCACCAGCGATTTCTCAACAGTGCCGCTGAAGGTGCCGCTCGTATCCGTGATGCGGACCAACGATTTTTCTTGCCCCGTCTCATCGTCAATTGTTTTCCAAAGCCCCGCTGGGCTCATTTGCGCCAAAGCCAAGACTGGCGCCAAGCAAACGACAGCAAGCAGTGTTTTTAATGTGTTCATTTCAAGCTCCTTTTAGGTGAGAGAAGGGGGGTTCAAGCGAGGGCGATGTCGGTGTCCATCAACACGGCCGTATCTGCACGCGCGGTGCGCATGAGTGATGCGGTTTCGGGGAACAATTTTGCAAAGTAAAAGCGAGCGGTTTGCAGCTTGGCTTGGTAATGCGGGTCGGTATCGCCCGCCTCAATCTTGCGTAAAGCAACCTGCGCCATGCGGGCCCAAAAATAACCAAACACCAGATGCCCAGCAACGCGCAGGTAGTCCACTGCCGCGGCACCCACAACATCGGGGTTTTGAAAAGCCTTGAAACCCACCTCGGTGGTGAACTTGGTCATCTGGTCCGCCAAACCGGCAAGGGGGGTGATGAACGGTGCCATCGCCTCGTTAACACCCTCCTCCCGAATCAGCGCCTCAATTTCTTTACCAAACTTTTTGAGCGTCGCGCCTTGGTTACCCAGCACTTTGCGGCCCAACAAATCCAAACTTTGGATGGTGTTGGTGCCCTCGTAAATCATGTTGATACGGGCGTCGCGCACGTACTGCTCCATCCCCCATTCTTGGATATAGCCATGACCACCGAACACCTGTAGACACGATGACGTGGCGGTCCACGCGTTGTCAGTGATGAAGGCTTTAACGATGGGGGTCAACAGGGCCACGATCTCGGCAGACTCTTTGCGAACAGCTTCGTCGGGATGGCTCAACTCTCGGTCAATCAAAAGCGCGCAATACAGCGCCAAAGCGCGACCGCCCTCGGCATATGCTTTCGCGGTCAACAACATTTTGCGCACATCGGGGTGGACCAAAATCGGATCCGCTGGCTGATCTTTCGCCTTTACGCCTGTGAGGCTGCGTGACTGTGCGCGGTCTTTGGCGTAGGCCAATGCGTTTTGATAGGCCACCTCGGTCAGGCCCAACGACTGCATACCAACGCCGATGCGCGCCGCGTTCATCATCACAAACATCGCCGCCAAACCTTTGTTTGGTTTCCCCACCAACGTCCCAACGGCACCGTCAAGGGTCATTTGGCATGTGGCGTTGCCGTGAATACCCATCTTGTGCTCCAAGCCGGTACACATGATGGCGTTGCGCTCACCCAATTTGCCGTCAGCCGTCACATTGAACTTGGGCACCACAAACAGGCTGATACCTTTGCTGCCGGCGGGCGCATCGGGCAACCGCGCCAACACGAGGTGGACGATGTTCTCGACCATGTCGTGCTCGCCAGAGCTGATGAAGATTTTTTGCCCGGTGATGCGATAGGTACCGTCCGCCTGCGGCTCCGCCTTGGTCCGCAACATGCCAAGGTCGGTGCCGCAATGGGGCTCGGTGAGGCACATGGTTCCCGTCCACTCGCCGGTCACCAGTTTGGGCAGGTAGGTCTTCTGCTGCTCAGGGGTACCGTGTGCATGCAGCGCCTCGTACGCGCCATGTGTGAGGCCGGGATACATGGTCCACGCTTGATTCGCGCTGTTGAGCATTTCGTACATGCACTGGTTAAGGACGATGGGGAGGCCCTGACCGCCGTATGCGGGGTCACAACTCAGCGCTGGCCAGCCACCCGCAACGTACTGCGCGTAGGCATCCTTGAAGCCGGTGGGGATTTTGACCTCGTGTGTGGTTCGATCCAGTTGGCAGCCCTCCTGGTCGCCCACGCGGTTGAGTGGAAACAGCACCTCAGAGGCGAACTTGCCACCCTCTTCCAAAATGGCGTTAACGGTATCGGCATCCACGTCGCTGTGCTTGGGCATCTCGGAAAAAGCGCTGGAAACCTCGAACACCTCGTGCAGCAAAAATTGCATATCGCGAAGCGGTGGGGTGTACTGGGACATAAAAACTCCTCTGGGAAAAATGGGGAAATTACTGGATACGGGTCGCGGGTAAATAGCGCGCCATGATGTGGTCAAAACTGGTTTGTGCACGGGCCAATGCGTCGGTACTTCGCATGAAGCGCGCTTGGTAATGCAAGGTGAGAATGAGGCCATGGATCTCAAACGTCACCTGCGCCTCGTCCGTCTCGGGTGACAGCTCACCGGACGCTTTTGCTTGTGAAACAGCGCGTTTGAGGGCGTTTAACCACAAGGTCATGGAGGCAACCAACGCATCGCGCACCGGGCCCTCGCGGTCTTCAAACTCAATGGCGCCACTGATGTAGATGCAGCCTTGGTCGATCTCAACGGCGGTGCGCGCAATCCAGTTTCCAAACAAAGCGCGCAACCGTGGCAAACCACGCGTCGCCTTCATGGCCGGGAAAAACACCTCGTCCTCAAATCGAACGTGATACTCCCGCACAACGGAGACCTGCAACTCCTCACGCGAGCCGAAATGCGCAAACACACCTGACTTACTCATCTGCATGCGCTCAGCAAGCGCGCCGATGCTGAGGCCCTCAAGGCCAATGTGCGTGGCCAAGCCCAAAGCGGCATCGACGATGGCGGCTTTGGTCTGTTGGCCTTTTAGGGAGTTTTTGGGACGCCGCTTTGCCGTCGCATCTGCGTCGGCAATGGCGTCAAAGGCAGGATTAGGAGCCATGTTTGGGTGATTCATAATAAAACGAACGTTCGTGCTATTTTGCACAAAAAACAGCGGTCCGCAAGTTTTCTTCTGAAAAATAGAGGGGTTTGGGGCGCGCCGCGTTGCCGGATTTACCGCAACAAGACCGCGAGGTGCGCGTCAGCGCCGGCGACGGGCGCCTGCTGCCAGTCGCTGCGCACGAAAGCGTGCAGCCGCCCGCGCAAAAAGGACACCAACAGGTCAGCGCGTGACTGCGCAGACGCGGTTGGGGTCGCATCACCCGACTGATCGGCCCAGTGACGCCAATGGGCACGCAACACCGACTCGAGCTTGTCAAATAACAGGTTCACGCGCTCGGTAAGACGGGCTTGCTCAAACACCAAGGCGTCGCCCACCAGCACGCGCACCATGCCCGGATTGGCCTGCGCAAATTGCAACGATAGCAAAACCACCTTCCTGCATGCCTCTCGGCCATCAAGGCCAACCGCACCCGGCTCCCCGACCTTGCCAGCCAGCCCCAACAGGCTGTCCTCGGTGAATGTGATGAGGGCGTCGAGCATTTGCGCTTTGCTGGCGAATTGGCGATACAGGGCCGCTTCGCTCACGTCGAGCCGCTTGGCCAGCGCCGCCGTGGTGACGCGCTCAGCCATGGGCTGCTCGAGCATCGCCGCGAAGGCTTGCAGAATCGCCATACGCCGCTCCCCGGGCTTTGCTTTTGACTTGCGCACAACCGCGCCGTCGGTCGCGTTATCGGCGTCGTCGGCGTTGGTCATGGGGTTTGCGTCTGGCGTTGGCATGCGTTCAATGTGAACGAATCATGGTCCCGAAGGCTTGGTCCGTCAAGATTTCTAATAACAAAGCGTGCGGGACGCGGCCATCGATCACATGCACGGCATTGACGCCGCTCTTGGCGGCATCCAACGCACCACTGATCTTGGGCAACATGCCGCCGGAAATGGTGCCATCGGCAAACAAGGCGTCAACCTCGCGTGCGGACAACTCAGTCAGCAACTGACCGTTTTTATCGAGGACACCCGGGGTGTTGGTCAACAGCAGCAGTTTTTCTGCCGCCAACACCATCGCCAATTTACTGGCAACGACATCGGCATTGATGTTGTAGCTTTCGTTGTTTTCACCAAAGCCCAGAGGGCTGACCACAGGGATAAAGGCATCGTCTTGTAACGCCTTCACCACCGCAGGGTCGATACCAACAATGTCGCCAACTTGGCCGACGTCATGCTCGGTGACCTTATCGACAGGGTCAGTCAGGCGCAGCTTGCGCGCATGAATCAAGCCGCCATCGCGACCCGTTAAGCCCACCGCCTTGCCGCCCGCTTGGTTAATCAAGCCGACGATGTCTTGCTGTACCTCACCTGCCAGAACCCACTCAACCACCTCCATCGTCTCGGCATCGGTGACGCGCATGCCGTGAACAAACTCGCCCTTCTTGCCCAATCGTTTGAGCAACGATTCGATTTGAGGACCGCCGCCGTGCACCACAACCGGGTTGATCCCGACAAGCTTCAGCAACACCACATCAGCCGCAAAGGCGGCTTGCAACGCGGGGTCGGTCATGGCGTTACCGCCGTACTTGATCACCATGGTTTTGCCGTGAAACTTACGGATGTAGGGCAAGGCCTTCGCCAACACTTCGGCTTGGTCTTTGGCAGAGATGGCAGACAAGGGGTCAGGTGTGGTCATGGCAACGAAGGGGTTAGATAAATCAGAATTGTGCCGCAGTTTTGCGAAGTCTTCGACAGGCACAATAGGCGCATTGCATTGCCATTTATGAAAGATAACATGTCCGAATTACAAGCTCAGTTTGAGCAGGCCAGTCAAGACGTCAACCAACTCAGTTCACGCCCCGATAACCAAACCTTGTTGCGCCTATACGCGCTGTTCAAGCAAGGCAGCGTTGGCGATGTGAGCGGCGACAAGCCCAGCATGACGGACATGGTCGGCTTTGCAAAATGGTCGGCCTGGAACAAGCTGAAGGGACAAACCAAGGAACAGGCGCAACAGGCCTACGTTGACCTGGTCAACGAATTGCTCGACTAAACCCGCTCAACCTCAACCGCGCAGTCATAAAAAGTTGGCGCGCGCCCCATATCCGTTAGGGCTTGTGATGTCACCTCATTCACGTTGGTGCCACGCAAGCCCAGCTTGCGCCACCAGATGCCCAAGCCATTGACCACACCACTGCGCGCACGCTCACCCACGCGTGCCAAACAAACGTAACGGCCACGGTCATTGAAAACGGCCACGGTATCGCCGTCGACAATCCCCCGCGCAGCGGCATCCTCGGGCGACAGCTCCACCACGGGCGCCTGCTCAATGTCACGCAAGCTCTTCACATTAACGAAGGTGGAGTTCAAAAATTGTCGGGCCGGTGGCGAGATCATCGCAAGCGGGTAACGGTGTCCCTTCTCGGCTGGCTCCCAATTCGGAAGGTAGTTGGGTACGGGGTCCTGCCCGATCGCCAGTAACGCCGGATTTTCAAACAAACATTTACCCGTCGCCGTTGGGAACTGTCCATTGGCAAAAGGCGCTTGAGGCAGCTTCAAAGATGTGAAGCCATCACGCAACAACTGCGCCCAATCGACCACCTCCGGCGCGAAGGCCTGTTGACAGAGCGCCTCGTCACTGTCGTCAAAGCACGGCTCGGTAAAACCCATTCGCTTCGCCAGCAGGCGAAAGATGTCGGTGTTGGTTTTCGCCTGCCCCATCGGTGCAACAGCGGGCCGGTTCAGCAGCACATCGGTGTGACCGTAACTGGCGTGTATGTCCCAATGCTCCAACTGGGTGGTGGCGGGCAAAACGTAATCAGCGTAGTCGGCGGTATCGGTCTGAAAATGCTCCAAGACAACCGTGAACAAATCTTCCCGACCAAAGCCGGCGACCACCTGCGGTGAATCGGGCGCAACGGCAACAGGGTTGCTGTTGTAGACGATCAACGCCTGCAAGGCAGGGCCGAACGTGGGACTTGTCGCGCGATTCAAATCAGCACCAATCGTCGACATGTTGATGACCCGCGGACGCCGCCCCGACGGCAGAGCGGCGCGCAGGTCTGGGCGCTCCAACACCGCTCGTTGTTTTGGGAAAAACCCCGAACTTGAGAGCAACAAACCACCGCTTGCATCGCGCCAAGCGCCCACCAATGCGGGCAAACAGGCCACCGCACGCACGGCGTTACCACCGCCACGCGTGCGTTGCATGCCGTAGTTCAAACGGATCGCGGCGGGTTTGGTGTGGGCGTAATCAAACGCGAGTTGGGTGATTTGATCGACCGGGATGCCGCAGGTTTCGGCGGCGCGTGCGGCAGGCCATTCCAAAGCCCTTTCCCGCAACGCTGGCCAGCCCTCCGTGTGCGCATCGATGTAGTCGTGATCCAACCAATCGTTGCGAATCAATTCGTTCATAAGCCCCAGCGCCAACGCGGCATCGGTCCCGGGCATGATCGCCAAGTGGGTGTGACAGCGCTCGGCCGTCTCGGTGCGCCTCGGATCGATGCACACCAGCTTCGCGCCGTTGCGCTTGGCGGCCTGGGCATGGCGCCAAAAATGCAAATTACTGCCAATGGCGTTGCTACCCCAAATGATGATCAACTGGCTGTCTGCAAAGGCTTCGATACGCATGCCCACGGACGCGCCGTAGGTGTGGGCCAGCGCCGTCGCCCCTGCGGATGCGCAGATGGTTCGATCCAATTCTGAGGCACCCAAGCGGTTGAAGAATCGCGCGGCAATCGACTCACCCTGCACCAAGCCCATCGTCCCCGCGTAGCTGTAAGGCAAGATGGCCTGCGCGTCGACAGCGGCGATCGCTTTGAGGCGCTGCGCGATGTCATCAAGCGCGTGGTCCCAAGACACGGGTTCAAAGCGCCCCTCACCCTTTTTACCGACGCGCTTCAGCGGCGTGAGGATGCGCTCTGGGTGATAGGTGCGCTCGGTGTAGCGCGCGACTTTGGTACACAACACCCCATCGGTGGCAGGGTGCGAGGGATTGCCCTTGACCTGCACCGCAACACCCGCTTGGACCGTCGTCAGCAGGGCGCAGGTATCGGGACAATCATGCGGGCAAGCGCCACGTACCACGTGGGACGATGCCTCGACGGCTTCGGCAGGGGTGACAACCAGGTTCAAAGCAGATCTCTTTATTTGAATTGAGGGGGCCGTTGGGGGCATTCAGTGCCCGCATTTGGCAGCCCCATGTAATAGCAGTAGCATAGCTTTTTTGTTTAGACAAACCAACGCGCTTTATGAACCTCATTGATGCAATCAAAGTCGACGCGGCCGAAATGGCGCGCGTGCGCAAGGACATCCACGCCCACCCGGAGCTTTGCTATCAGGAGGCGCGTACGTCGGCGTTGGTGGCGGATCAGCTTCGCCAGTTCGGCGTGGAGGTTCACACAGGTCTGGGGGTCACCGGCGTGGTGGGCGTCATTAAGGGTCACCAGCCCCCAGCGGCGGGCCAGCCACTGAAAAGCCTCGGCCTGCGCGCCGACATGGATGCGCTACCCATTCAAGAGTTAAACACCTTCGAACATGCCAGCCAACACCCAGGCAAGATGCATGCGTGTGGTCACGACGGCCACACCGCAACCTTGTTGGCGGCGGCCAAGCACTTGGCCGCCAATCGCGACTTCGCGGGGACGGTTTACGTCATTTTTCAACCCGCTGAAGAGGGCGGTGGCGGTGCGCGCGAAATGATCAAGGACGGCTTGTTTGAACGCTTTCCAATGGACGCCGTCTTTGCGCTGCACAACTGGCCGGGCTTACCGGTTGGGTTGTTCGCCGTGAGTCCTGGTCCTGTGATGGCATCGAGCAACGAGTTCCGAATCACGGTACGCGGCAAGGGTGCGCATGCCGCCATGCCGCATATGGGTATCGACCCCGTACCCGTGGCGGCGGCCATGGTGCAATCCTTCCAAACCATCGTCACCCGTAACAACAAACCGGTCGATGCGGCGGTGATATCAGTCACCATGATCAACGCCGGCGAGGCGACGAATGTGATTCCCAACACCTGCGAAATGCGCGGAACCGTGCGCACGTTCAGCGTGCCAGTGCTCGACCTGATCGAGCAACGGATGCGCGAGGTGGCACAGCACACCGCTGCGGCGTACGGGGCGACATGCGACTTTGAGTTTGTGCGCAACTACCCGCCCACCATCAACGATGCGACGCAGGCCGCCTTTGCCAAGCGTGTTTTTACGGCTGCTTTTGGCGCGGCCAACGTGGGCGACCAAGAGCCGACCATGGGGGCGGAAGACTTTGCTTACATGCTCATGGAAAAACCCGGGGCCTATATTTTTCTGGGCAATGGGACAGGTGATCACCGCGACATCGGTCACGGCGGCGGCCCATGCACCTTACACAACCCCAGTTACGACTTCAACGATGACCTGATTGGCATTGGCGCTACAGGCTGGGTGCGCTTGGTGAACGACGCGTTCAAGTCTGACGCGGTTTAAACGTTGGGATTCAGAGGCCGCGCAACTGAGCGATTTCTAACAGGCCATCCATCACCAGGGATTCGACCAGCTCGACCTCAACGCTCATGCTGGGAACCATTTTCCAGCCCGCACCGCCAGTCATGAAGCAAGCCGGTTCGACACCGGTGTGGTTTTTGAGTTGCTGCACCATGTGCGCCACAGCGCCGGCGATGGCAAATGTGCCGCCGCTGGTCAGGGCATCGCTGGTGTTGGTTGGGAATGCAACGACATCGCCTGTGGGCACATGCAAGCCGGCGGTACCTGACTCCAGGGCGCGCAACATGATGCCGTGGCCGGGCATGATGATGCCTCCCAAGAAACGGCCCGACGCATCAAGTGCCTCAACGGTCACCGCCGTGCCCACCATCACCACCACGCAAGGTCTTGTGTCGCCACGGGCCAATAGACGGCGATAGGCGCCGATCACCGCGACCCATCGGTCGGCACCCAAGCGAGGCGGGTGGTCATAACCATTGACAACGCCGCCCTCGGATTCGCTCGGCACCACCCAATGTGGCGCGACGTCCCAAATATCGAGTTGCTCTTCGACGCGACGCATGACCGCCGTACCAGCGACAACACAGCCCAACATGGTTCGGGGGGCCGGCAAATCGGCCCAATCCGTCTCAGCCAACTGGTCAATGTGTTCCAAAAACTGGGCACCTTGAGCCAACGGCGTGGCTCCCGGCGTCGCGGACGCATAGAGCGCCCATTTCAGCCGGGTGTTACCCACATCAATTGCCATGAATGTCATGAGCGGGATTATCGCCCATGACAACCGGCGTTATTTAGTTTTGGCGCCAAGGGAGGCCGCGTGCTCGCCAACCGCCGCGTGTGCCTCGGTGACCGTGCGTATCCGGATCGCCTTCGAAGCCCTCAAGAATGTTGTACGCATCAAGCCCCAAAGCGCAAGCGCGCTTGGCAACAGCGATGGAGCGAACGCCGCTCCGGCATAACAGGACGAGCTTTTTGCCGTTGGCTGCGGCTTTGAGCTGCCCGTCCAAATCGGCGTTTTCAACCATCCCTGGCCACTGCTTGAACGGCACGGCGACCGCACCGGGTACCTGCCCCACCCATTCGCGTTCCGCATCGGAGCGGACGTCAACCAGAACAGCCTCGCCACTCTGCACCCATGCCCATGCGAGGGCACAACTGACGTCACCGGCGTAACCCTCTGCCGCATTTGGCGCCGTTAACGCTTGGTGTTCGCCCGCATCGTGGCGCACCCCAGAGGTCAGGTTGGCAGGCACGGCCTCGTCAATGCGTTTGGGGCGCGGCAGATTCAAGCCCGCCATGATCGCCACAAATTCAGCCTGGGTCTTGCCAGCCAAACGCTGGTTATTTTGTTTTTCAAAGCCAATGGTGCTGTGGGTGCGCCCTTGGTAGTCGTGACCCGGCCACACGGTGGTGGCGTCTGGCAAGGTGAACAGGTGCTGCTGAACGCTTTGGTACAGGGCCTCGGCGCTGCCCGATTGAAAGTCGGTGCGCCCACACCCGTTGATCAACAAGGTGTCCCCCGTGAATACGTTGGCACCCCAAACAAAGCACATGCTACCGCCGGTATGGCCGGGCGTGTGCAACGCCTTCAGTGTTTCGTTACCAAACGTCAACGTGTCGCCGTGTGTCAGCTGAATCGCTGCCGTGGTGATGCCACAGTCAGCTGGCGCGGCGGTTTTGGCACCGGTCAACTCCACCAACTTTGCAGCGCTGGTGATGTGGTCTGCGTGTGCATGCGTCTCGACGGCGTAACGCAGGGTCAGCTGGTACGACTTGAGCACATCAAGGTCACGCTCGATTTGCTCTTCCACCGGGTCGATGATGATGGCCTCGCGGGTTTCCGGGTGCATCAAGATGTAGGTATACGTCCCTGAAGGGGCATCAAACAGCTGGATGGGGGTCATGGTTTCACTCCTATTAATGGTTTGAAAAGTTAAATTGGATTCAGCCGAACTTGGCGAGCATGGTGGCGACCTCATCGCCGTCGACCTCGCCTTGCGCAATCACGCATCCCACGAGCGTGAAGAAGGCCTTGTCAAGCGCCTTTCGCGACGCACTCATTTGCTGGGCGACCGCTTCGCAGTCTGCACCGGATTCAATGAGGTTTTGGACCCCACGCAACTGCCCCTCAATGCGCTTCAACCGCATGATCAGGGCCTTTTTTCGGGTGCCGTCGGTTAGGTGTGTCATAGGGCATCTTTCGTATTTTTTAAAAAAACTTGCGCCATTCGAGAATTATTATATATACTCCCAGGGGTATACAGCAACCCCTTTTTTAAAGGAACTTTTCATGCATCCGTTTTTACAAGCCACCATCGGTGGCCTCCTGATCGGTCTTTCCAGTTGGTTGGTGCTGATCGCATTTGGGCGCGTCACTGGTATCAGTGGCCTCACGATGGGCGCCGTGCAACCGGCGCTCGAGAAACGCACCTTAGGCGCACTCCTCAATTGGCGTACCGCCTTCATCGCGGGTCTGATTTTGGGTGGCACCTGGTTTACAGGCGTTTTTGAAGTCAGCACCGCCATGCCAGCGCGCACGCCTGGCTTACTCATCTTGGCGGGCATCTTGGTGGGCTACGGCACCATCCGCGGCAGTGGCTGCACATCTGGCCATGGCGTTTGCGGTTTAGGCCGCCGCTCTGCACGCTCGTTGGTGGCCGTGGCCGTCTTCATGGGCGCGGCAATGGTGACCGTGACTGTTCGAGGCTTAATGGCAGGAGGTGCCGCATGACAACCGCAACAACAAACACTTCAGCCGACGTTAGCGACAGCGCGCGCGGCATCATTTTGGGCCTTCTTGCTGGCATTTTGTTTGCCGCTGGTTTGGTCGTATCCGGCATGACCGACCCCGCAAAGGTCTTGGGCTTCCTCAACATTGCCGCCCTCTTCACAGATGCCGTGCCGGGTGAATGGGACCCCAGCTTGGCCTTCGTCATGGGCGGCGCTGTGATCGTGACCTTGATTGCGTACCGCCACACCCAACCCAATGGCAATCACAAAGACGCGCTAAAAACCAGCAAACCATGGCTGACCAACGCCTTCGTGCTGCCAAACCGCACAGATGTGGATTGGCCACTGATTAGCGGTGGCGCCATGTTTGGCGTTGGCTGGGCGTTGGGCGGCTTCTGTCCCGGCCCCGCGCTGGCCGCTTGGACGACCAACGGGGACCTGGTTTGGTTTGTCCCCGCCATGCTTATCAGCATGTGGGTGAGCAGCCGGATCAAGGGCTAACGCCAGCTTTGCGGCAGGGGGGGTTCTCGGTTAAGATTTCGCTTTGGTTTACGTTTACGTAAACGTCATAGTTCATCTACCGTGAGCCCGCCATGACTGACCTGTCCGCAGACCCCCAAGTTCTTGCCAACTACCGTCCCAAAAACAAAGTCCGTTTTGTAACGGCAGCCAGTCTTTTTGATGGCCACGATGCCGCCATCAACATCATGCGCCGCATCCTGCAGAGCATGGGCGCCGAGGTCATTCACCTCGGGCATAACCGCAGCGTTGACGATGTCGTCACGGCGGCGATCCAAGAGGACGTGCAAGGCATCGCGATCAGCTCGTACCAGGGCGGCCACGTCGAATACTTCAAATACATGGTTGACCTCTTGCGCGAGAAGGGCGCTGGGCACATCCAAGTGTTTGGCGGCGGCGGCGGCGTCATCGTGCCGGTTGAAATCGCTGAGCTACAAGCCTACGGCGTTACCCGCATCTACAGCCCCGAAGACGGCCAGCGTATGGGTCTTCAGGGCATGATTGGTGACATGGTCATGCGCTGCGACCTTGACATCACGCAGAAGGGGCCCCAAGCGCTCAGCGCCATTCAAGGGCATGAGCCAGAACACTGGCGCGCACTGTCCCAGCTGATTACCTCGGTTGAGGCGGGTCAAGCGAACGGCACCGTCATGGACGCGATACGAGCCGCCAGCCAGGCCGCAACAATCCCGGTTGTGGGTATCACAGGCACCGGTGGTGCCGGTAAATCATCGCTGACAGACGAGTTGATTCGCCGCCTGCGCCTCGATCAAGACGACCAGCTCCGCATCGCCGTCATCTCCATTGACCCGAGTCGCCGCAAGAGCGGTGGCGCGTTGCTGGGCGACCGCATCCGAATGAATGCCATCACGCCATGGCGCAACGGCCAACGCGTCTTCATGCGCTCGTTGGCAACGCGCGAGTTTGGCTCGGAAATCAGTGCCGCACTACCCGATGTGATCGCCAGCTGTAAGGCAGCGGGCTTCGATTTAGTGATCGTTGAAACCTCGGGTATCGGCCAAGGTGATGCGGCCATCGTTCCGCACGTCGATATCCCAATGTATGTGATGACGCCGGAGTTTGGTGCTGCCAGCCAGCTTGAGAAAATCGACATGCTCGATTTTGCGGCGTTTGTTGCCATCAATAAATTTGACCGCAAAGGCGCTGCGGACGCCCTGCGCGATGTGGCTAAGCAGGTACTGCGTAACCGCGAAGACTTCCAGAGCCGTTACGAGGACATGCCCGTCTTTGGCACCATGGCCGCGCGATTCAATGACGATGGCGTCACCGCACTCTATCAAGCCATGCGACCGGTTCTGCATGCCAAGGGCATGGCTTTGCCAAAGCCCGAAGGGATGCTGCCAGCGGTGAAGGTTCGCTTCAGCTCGAACCAGACGCCCATCGTTCCCGCCTCCCGCGTTCGCTACCTGGCCGAAATTTCGGAAACCGTCCGGAAATACAAGCAGCGCGTTCGCCACGAGGCGCGTATCGCACGCGAGGCCCAACAGCTCAACGCGGCGGCATGGATGCTGACACAAGACAAACCCGAGCGAGCGCGCGCCGCTGAAGCGGCGATCGATTTAGCCGAGCGACGTACCGCCCAGCTGAGCGGCGAAGCGCGGGAGTTGCTCGCCAAATGGCCGGCCATGCGTGAGGCCTACAGTGGCGATACCTATGTGGTGAAGGTCCGCGACAAAGAAATTCATACGCAACTGACCACCACCAGCCTGTCAGGTACCGTGATTCGCAAGGTCAGTCTGCCGACATACGAGGATCACGGTGAGCTGCTGCAATGGCTCATGCTGGAAAACGCACCCGGTCACTTCCCCTACACCGCTGGCACATTTGTTTTCAAGCGCGAGGGCGAAGACCCCACCCGCATGTTTGCCGGGGAAGGCGATCCATTCCGCACCAATCGCCGCTTCAAATTGTTGTCGGAAGGCATGCCTGCAAAACGCCTATCCACCGCTTTTGACTCTGTCACGTTGTACGGAAACGACCCCGATCTGCGTCCAGACATCTACGGAAAAGTCGGTAACTCTGGCGTATCGATTGCCACGCTTGACGACATGAAGGTGCTGTACGACGGCTTCAACCTGTGCGACCCGACCACCAGCGTGTCGATGACCATCAACGGACCCGCGCCAACCATCCTGGCGATGTTCATGAACACGGCCATCGATCAAGCGATCGAGACATTCAAAGCCGAACACCAGCGCGAACCCAACGCTGAGGAAGCCTCAAAAATTCGCGCTTGGGTCTTAGCCAACGTGCGCGGCACGGTGCAAGCCGACATCTTGAAAGAAGATCAGGGCCAAAACACATGCATCTTCTCAACGGAGTTCAGCCTAAAAGTAATGGGCGACGTCGCGGCCTACTTTGTTGCCAACGATGTGCGTAATTTTTATTCCGTATCGATCAGCGGCTACCACATCGCTGAGGCAGGCGCGAACCCGATTTCCCAATTGGCGCTCACGCTGTCAAACGGCTTCACCTTTGTTGAGGCCTATTTAGCGCGCGGCATGCACATCGACGACTTTGCGCCGAATCTATCGTTCTTCTTCAGCAACGGCATGGACCCCGAATACACGGTTTTGGGTCGTGTCGCGCGGCGCATTTGGGCCGTCACGATGCGCGAGAAATATGGCGCCAACGAGCGCAGTCAGAAGCTGAAATACCACATCCAAACCAGCGGTCGGAGTTTGCATGCGCAGGAGATTCAGTTCAACGACATCCGCACAACGCTGCAAGCGCTTATCGCGATTTACGACAACTGCAACAGCTTGCACACCAATGCCTTTGATGAGGCCATCACAACACCGACAGAGGAATCTGTGCGCCGTGCAATGGCGATTCAGCTCATCATCAACCGCGAGTGGGGCTTGGCCAAGAATGAAAACCCGAGCCAGGGCAGCTTCATCATTGATGAGTTGACCGAACTCTTAGAAGAGGCCGTCTTGCAGGAGTTCGATCGCATCGCAGAACGCGGTGGCGTGCTCGGCGCGATGGAGACGGGCTACCAGCGCGGCAAGATTCAAGATGAAAGCATGACCTATGAGATGCGCAAGCACACGGGCGAGCTACCCATCATCGGCGTGAACACCTTCCGCAACCCCAATGGTGAACCCGTCCCTGAAACATTGGAGCTGGCGCGCTCGACGGAGGAAGAGAAGCAAAGCCAACTCGCACGCTTACACGCCTTCCACGCCAAGCACGCCGATGCCTCGCCTGCGGCACTGGCGAGGCTTCGTCAAGCCGTGATCGATAACCAAAACGTCTTTGAGGTGTTAATGGATGCGGTACGGGTGTGCTCGTTGGGACAGATCACCGATGCGCTTTTTGAGGTGGGCGGCCAATACCGTCGCAACATGTAAGGCATGGCGATTCGCGCCGCCTATCAAGCCAGCCCGTCAACGCCGCCCATCTTTGGCGGTCTGACGTTGATTGGCGACTGGTCGCGCGACGGTGGCTTGTTGTGGGTGGACATCACCGCCACCGATGCGGATGCCACACGCCAGTTACTGGCGGATACGTTTGGCTTCCACCCTCTGGCCATTTCGGACGCACTGCGTGACAAGCACCCGCCCAAGATTGAGGTTTTTGCAGATCATGCGCTCCTCATCATGCGGGGCCTGGATGCAGAGGCCTCTGCGCTTGAGCACCTCACGAACCAGTTGGCCTTTTTTATGGCCGATGGGCTCTTAGTGACCGTCCGCAAACGTGTCTCGCGCAGCATCGATGAAACTTGGCAACGCTTGAGCGATGGCACCTTTGACCTGTCAATTGGCAGCACGCGCTTGGCCTGCCGCGTGGTACGGGCGGTCGCGGATCGCTACGTCCCGATCCTATTAGGCGCTGAGGCGCGGCTTGAGGCGCTTGAGGAAGAGATCCTGATCGCTGGCAGCGACAGCATGCTGGCTGAACTGATCAGCACGAAGACGATGCTCAAAAAAATGCGGCGAACGCAAATCTACCATTGCGACACCGTGCGCGATTGGCGCGAAGCGGCGCTCGCACAACCCGACCCACACCGCCAGCACACGACGGAAACACGCCACGAGTTGAACGACGCGGTTGAGCACTTTGAGCGTGTCAACAACTTGTCTCATTTGTACCAGGAGTTGGCTGACGATTTGATCAATGGCTACCTGTCGATCAGTACCCATAAACTGAATCAGATCATGAAAATATTCACGGCCTTCACCGTGATTTTTTTGCCGCTCACCCTCATCGCAGGCATCTACGGCATGAACTTTGAAAACATGCCTGAACTGCAATGGCGTTACGGCTATTTCGCCGTTTTGGCCGCGATGGTCTTCGTTGTGATGGGGGGCTTCGTCATTGCCAAATGGCGGCGCTGGCTCTAAACGTCACCATCGCTTCGGGCGTAACTCACACAGGTAAAGGCCGCACCTGGCCCGTAAGATCCATCCCCCAGAGCCTCGCCATCACGTCACCGGCCACGTCGAGGTTGCGCGCAGAACTGAAGAAACTGAAACCACCTTGCGCGTCACCCTCGCGCAAACCACTGAGCAAATGTGACCGTGCGCCCAACTGACGGGCAATGGCCTGCGCCGGCTCCAAAACGTTGACGGACGGCCCCACCAACCGAGCAATCGTCTCACGCAGAAAATAGTAATGGGTGCAGCCCAACACCACTTGATCGACGCCGGCATCACACAGGGGTGACAAGTAAGCTCGGAGCAAGCGCACCGTTTCGGGCGTATCCAAGTGCCCCGCCTCAACCTGCTCAACCAAACCGGGGCACGCTTGTAACACCACCTTGACGTGACTGGCGTAATGCGCAACCAATCGCTGCACCGACTCGCTGCCAATGGTTCGCTGTGTTGCCAACACCCCGATGACGCCTGAACGCGTCGCTTGCGCCGCTGGCTTGATCGCCGGCTCCATACCGATGATGGGCGTTGCCGTCATCGCGCGCAGCGTTGGCAGCGCCAACACACTGGCCGTGTTGCAAGCAACCACCACCGCCTTGCACGGTTGATCCAGAAGAAACTGAGTGATGCGCTGGGCCCGTTCGATGATCGCGCCCGCCGGCTGATCACCGTAAGGTGCGTGGCCCGAATCCGCCACATAAATCAGATGCTCATGCGGGTAGGCTTCATGAATGGCGCGCAAGGTTGAGAGCCCGCCCACGCCGGAGTCAAAGACCCCAATTGCGCCACGCAAAACGCCTGTCATTTGGCCCGTAAGCCCTCGGCTTCCATGAGGAGGTAGGTGTTGTAAGCGTTCATGCGGTTGGCAAATTTGAACATGGGCACCGACTGGAAACGTCCCCAATCGGTGGACTCGTATGCATCATCAAATGCCGTTAAATTATCAACCGCTTCACCCATTGTTTTGCGCAAGTAGCCGAGATAGTCGCGCATCAATGTGATGTCGGCTCTGGGGTTATCCGACCAGCGTCCGTGGCCGGGAACAACCGCGATCGCATCGAAGGACAACATGGTGTCGAGTGCCTTGATCCAGTGGCTGCTGTCGGCTTTACCGACAAAAGGCAGCCGGCCGTTAAAAATCAAATCACCTGAAAACAAAACCCGCTCAGAGGGTACCCAAATCGCCAAGTCTTCTGGGGTGTGTGAGGGTCCGACCAGCTCAAGGCGAAACTCGGTTCCCGCGAGGCGCAAGGTTTCACCACCATTGACCCACTGGTCTGGCAACGTGATCACGGTCTGCTCATTGACCCAAGGTGCCAAATCAACCCGTGACGCTTGCAAGCGCAAACGGGCGGTGTCCGAGTCGATGTACTCCTTCGCTGACGCCTGCGCGATGATTGTCGCCCCTAAGGCCTTGAACGTTTGCAAACCATAAATGTGGTCGGCATGGTAGTGCGTCACCAGCACATGGGTGATGGGCTTGGGCGTGATCGCAGCAATGGTTTTTACCAAGCGCTCCGCCAGCGCAGGGGAGCCCAGCGCATCCACCACCACAACGCCTTCTTTGGCAATGACAAAACCGGCATTGCTAATGAAGTTTTGATTCTTAGGGCTGCCAAGTGCCGCCAAGCCTTGTACGTAGTAGCTGTTTTCCGCTACCTTGATGGCGGTCATTTCTGGCACGGTTTGGCTGTGTGCCAGCCCCGCGAAAACCCCCGCCGTTAACACAACAATGGCGTGTGCAACACAGCGAAACAGCGTGTTCGACAAGGCTCTCATCTCGGGTTCTCCTGCCTCAAATGGGACATAAAAAGGGGCGCACAAAGGCGACGCCAACGCCACAAATATAAGCCAACACTCATATTATTGCCAGCGCTTTCGCAAGGCAAAATAGCAAGAAAGTGGAGACATCGAATGCACGCCATCAACCGTTGGTTTTCTGAGAACGTCCAAGCCCTTGCACGCGACATGCGGTGGTCCTATCTGCCGCCGCTCATGGTTTACGTCGCGGCCGGTATTCAAGGCCTGACGGGCATCGTGGGCACCTTCTTCGTGAAGGACTACTTGGGACTGTCTGCCGAGTTTTTAGCCGCCTTGGGCTTTTGGGCCTTTGTCCCGTGGTCACTGAAAATGCCCATCGGTCATCTGGTCGATTTAATTTGGCGCTTCAAGGCGTGGTTGGTCGTCCTCGGCGCCGCCCTCATCGCGGCCAGTCTGCTCATCATGGCTGCGCTGATTGGCAACCGAGAGTGGATGGCGTCGATGTGGAGTCTCAACGCATGGTATGTGTTGGCGGCACTCCTGAGCCCTGTCGGCTACGTTTTGCAGGACGTCGTGGCCGACGCCATGACGGTGGAGGCGGTGCCACATGTGGATGACAGCGGTCGGCCCACGCCCCCTGAACAACTCAAACGCATGCACACCACCATGCAAACACTGGGCCGCGTCGCCATCATTGGCGGTACCGTTTTGGTCGCGCTCATCAACTTGTGGGTATTTAAGGGCACCGACGCCTTGCCCGCGGCGGAAAAACTCACGCTCTACCGTAACGTTTACCTGCTTGCCCTCATCATCCCGGTGGTATCGGTGGCAGGCTTGGTCAGCGCCGCGTTGCTGTACCAACGACAGGTCAGACAACTCGTTGCAAACGGTCTGAGCCTCACAGAGGCTACTGCGCGCCTTCGCCCCGAGATGGCAGAGACGCGCCCCAACTGGTGGATCTTAGGCGGCAGCTTGGTATTTGTTGCCCTCACGCTCACACTGGGTATGTCGGATTGGGCTTACAGCCAAGAGGCGATATTTTTGGGTTCAACCGCCATCATTTTGTGGCTCATGAAACGCTTGGTCTCCGCACTCGATCCGCGCGCGAGGCAAACGCTTGTGGGTACTGCCGTCGTCATATTTTTGTTCAGAGCCACACCCAGCGCTGGCCCCGGCGTGAGTTGGTGGATGATCGATGAGCTGAAGTTTGATGGGCAGTTTTTTTCAGTTCTATCGCTGATCGGGAGCACCTTAACCTTGTTCGGTATGTTCGCGTTCAGGCGCTTCATGGCCGAGCGGCCCATCACCTATGTGGTGGGGTTCCTGACGTTGGCGGGTTTTGTATTGAGCCTGCCCACATTGGGCATGAGCATGGGCGTGCACCACTGGACCGCCAGCGTGACGGGCGGTGTTGTTGATGCGCGCTTCATCGCACTGGTGGATACCGCACTCGAATCACCACTGGGACAAATCGCCATGATCCCCATGCTGGCGTGGATCGCCAACGCGGCACCCAGCAACTTAAAGGCAACCTATTTCGCCGTGATGGCCAGCTTCACGAATCTTGCCCTGTCGGCGTCGCAATTAGGAACCAAGTATGTGAACCAGTGGTTCACCATCACCCGCGAGATCAAAGATCCCGCCACGCAAGCCGTTCAAACAGCGGCAAATTACAGCGACCTCACGCCCCTGTTAACCACCGTGATTGTGCTGGGTTTGCTCATGCCGTTAAGCGGCCTTTGGTTAGCGCGGCGTCTCGGGTGGCAAAGCGCTTAAGCCGCGCATCAGGTCACTGGCTTTCTCGGCGATCATGACGGTCGGGGCGTTCGTGTTACCCCCGACCAGCAACGGCATGATCGATGCATCGGCCACACGCAGCCCCGTGACGCCATAAACCCGCAACTGGTCGTCAACCACATCGAGGGCGCCATCGCCCATGCGACAGGTCCCAACAGGGTGGTAAATCGTATCGCTGTACTGCCGCAAGTAGGCAGCGATCTCGTCATCTGAGGACGTGTCGTCGACAGGCGCGAGGTATTTGCCACCATGACTCGCCAAGGCCGATTGCTTGAGTATTTTCTGCATCCATCGGAAGCCTAGAATCAAGCGCCGCAAATCATCCGGCTCAGACAGGAAGGCGGGGTCAATCAGAGGCGCTGAATGCGGTGTCGCATCGCGCAACCAGACCCGCCCCCGGCTTTGCGGACGCAACACGCAAACGTGGCAGGAATACCCAAGCCCCCAAGTCACGGATCGACCGTGGTTCTTGAGCATGCCCACAACGAAGTGCAATTGCAAATCAGGGATCGCCTCCCGCTGGGTTGAGTGAATGAATGCACCAGCCTCCGCGTAGTTCGTGGTTAGGATGCCTTTGCGCGCCTGTTGCCATTGCCACATGCCCTTCACAAGGCTGGGTAATTTTGAGATCGACAGCCCCATCAGGGCCTTGATGTGCGGCGCCAAAACAGTTTGCGTTGCGTCTAAGTGGTCTTGCAAATGCTCACCAACGCCAGGCTGATCGGCCACGACGGGAATCCCCAAATCCTGAAGGTGGGCGGCCGGTCCGACACCAGATCGCAACAGGATCGCCGGTGAATGGAAAGCACCCGCGCACAACACGACCTCTTTCGTAGCAACCGCCTCATGCCATGTGTTGCCAATCGCGTAACGCACGCCCACCGCGCGCGTGCCCTCAAAGCGAACGCGGTCAACGACGGCATGGGTGATGATTTGCAGGTTTTTGCGCGCCCTCACCGCCGGTGTGAGGTAGGCCTTGGCGACCGTGTGACGCTCACCGGCTTTGTGTGTCACTTGGTATAAGCCGGCGCCCGCCTGGTGGGCGCCATTGAAGTCGTGCCGTATGGGAACACCGGCTTGATGCGCGGCCTGCACGAACAATCGACTGAAGGGATTTGGCTGCGCCAAGTCAGCCACATTCAGCGGACCGCCTGCCCCATGCCACGGGTTTGAACCCCGTTCGTTGTTTTCAGCGCGCTTAAAGTAGGGCAACACATCGGCATACGACCACCCCTGACTTCCCATTGCCGCCCAAGCGTCGTAATCAAGTGGGTGTCCACGGACATAAATCATCGCGTTGATTGCGCTGGACCCCCCCAGTCCCTTGCCTCGAGGTTGGTAGCCACGTCGCCCATTCAGTGCGGCCTGTGGCTCTGTGGTGAGGCGCCAATTGAAAGCGCCTGTTAACGCAAGGCCCGCCAGTCCGCCTGGACAGTCCACCAATGGGCTCTGGGTTTCACCCCCTGCCTCAAGCAGCAGCACATGGTGTTGGGGATCTTCGCTCAAGCGAGCGGCCAAAACGGACCCTGCAGAGCCCCCGCCCACCACAATAAATTCAGCCATAGTTAACACTCATTCAAGGAACGTCGCACATGCTGACCGTTTGCGTGTCAGTGTAACGACAAGGCGATGAGGCACAATAATCAATATAAGTTGCTGATTTAAAAACATCAAGCGCGTCCACACACCTTATTTTGGAGTTTCAGTCATGCAGAGCATTCAGACAGTTGGCATCATCGGTGCCGGCACCATGGGCAACGGTATCGCACAAGCCTGCGCCACCTGTGGTATCGACGTGGTGATGGTTGACATCAACCAAGCCGCTGTTGACAAAGGAATGGCAACGATCAGCGGTAGTTTGGACCGGTTAATTAAGAAAGAAAAGCTCACAGCCGATCAAAAAACAGCGGCATTGGCGCGCATTAAAACCAGCACAGACAACAGCGCCCTGGTGGGGGCCCAACTCGTGATTGAGGCAGCCACAGAAAACGAAGATCTGAAGGTCAAAATTCTGCAGCACCTCGACACCCTTTTGCCAGCGACAACCCTCATCGCGAGTAACACGAGCTCCATCTCCATCACGAAATTGGCGGCTGCGACGAGCCGTCCCAGCCAGTTCATTGGCATGCACTTTTTTAACCCCGTGCCGATGATGGCCTTGGTCGAAATCATTCGCGGCTTGCAAACCAGCGATGCCACACACGACGCGGTGAAGGCCTTGGCACAAACCCTCGGAAAGACGCCCATCACTGTCAAAAACGCACCCGGATTCGTGGTCAACCGAATTTTGGTTCCCATGATCAACGAGGCGTTTTTTGTATTGGCAGAGGGCTTGGCCACACCAGAGGACATTGACGAAGGTATGAAGTTGGGTTGCAACCATCCCATCGGTCCATTGGCGCTGGCAGACATGATTGGCCTTGACGTTTGCCTGGCCGTCATGAATGTGTACATGGCAGAGACCAACGACAGCAAATACCGGCCTTGCCCTTTGCTCAAGGAAATGGTGGCTGCTGGCTATCTGGGCCGTAAAACAGGCCGCGGCGTTTACACCTATTGATGATGCGGAACCACCCACAAACGGCTTTTGCCACAGAGGTCTTTACGGATGCGGATGCCGCGCTGGCGCGTGTCAATGCCATTTACGAGGCTGGCGTCACCTACCTGCGGGAGGGCTTGCAGGCGTTTGTGGACGAAACGGCTGCCGCACTCGCAAGTCCACAGCGTGTGCGGGCGTTCTACCCATTCATCCGCTTGAGGACCCTCAGTGTGGCGCAATCAGAGGGCGCCAACAAGACGCTGTCGTATGGCTTTGTGAGTGGTGCTGGCCTCTTTGAAACCACCCTCACCCGGCCCGATTTGTTTGCCCGTTACTACGGACAGCAATTCCAACTGCTGCTACAAAACCATTCGGTCGCACTTGAAATTGGGGTCAGCGACACGCCGATTCCCGTCCACTTCTCACTGGCCGAAAACGACCACATTGAGGGACAACTGAAGCCCGAGAGACGTGCGCGAATGCCAGACGTCTTTGACTTACCAGACCTGATGGCCATGGATGATGCCATCGCCAATGGCGACCATGACGCAGACCCTGAAGCGGCGAGACCGCTGGCGCTGTTCACAGCCCCTCGGGTCGACTACTCACTGCATCGCCTTCGACACTACACCGGCACGTCACCCCACGCGTTTCAAAATTTCGTATTGCTCACCAACTATCAGTTTTACATTGATGAGTTTGTCGCCCTTGGCAAAGCCTTGATGGCTGACCCCAACAGCGCTTACATCGGGCTCATTGAACCGGGTAATGTGCTGACCCCTCGGGTCAACCTGAATGCCGAAGAGACGGCAGCGCTTGCCACTGCGGTGCAGGACGCGCCTGGCCAAGCCCCTGCACGCGCACCGCAAATGTCGGCCTATCACTTGGTCCGTGCTGACCACGGCGGCATCACGATGGTCAACATTGGTGTGGGCCCATCAAACGCGAAGACCATGACGGATCACATCGCCGTGCTGCGTCCCTATGCCTGGATCATGCTGGGCCATTGCGCGGGACTCAGAAACAGCCAAGCCTTGGGTGACTACGTTTTAGCCCACGGCTATGTGCGGGAAGACCACGTGCTGGACGAGGAGCTCCCGTTATGGGTTCCCATTCCGCCGTTGGCCGAAATTCAGATCGCTTTGGCACAAGCGGTTGCCGATGTAACGCAATTGAGCGGCCCTGAGTTGAAGCGCATTTTGCGCACCGGCACCGTGGCCAGTACCGACAACCGCAACTGGGAGTTGCTGCCGTTTTTCGGTGAGCGCAGCACCCCTGCCAAACGTTTCTCGCAATCCCGCGCCATCGCGCTGGACATGGAGAGTGCCACGGTTGCCGCCAACGGATTCCGCTTTCGCGTGCCCTACGGCACCCTGCTTTGCGTGAGTGATAAGCCCCTTCATGGTGAGATCAAATTGCCAGGTATGGCCAATCACTTTTACCGAGAGCGGGTCAACCAACACCTGCAAATCGGAATTTTGGCGCTTGAAAAGTTACGCCAAACGGGCGAAGCGCTTCACAGCCGTAAACTCCGCAGTTTCAACGAAGTCGCCTTCCAATGAGCGCGCATGTTTAAGCGCGAGGGCAATGCCCGTGGCATCGTCTCGATGCTCATCGCCATGGGCGCCTTCGGTGTCATGGATGCGGTGATAAAGCTGCTGAGTGTTGACATGCCCCCCATGCAAATAGCCGCCTTACGGGGCTTGGTAACGCTTCCGCTGTTGGGCATTTACATGTGGCGACGTCACAGCTTTCACAGCATCGTGAAGATCAAATGGCCGTTGCAAATGGCGCGCGGCGTGTTGGCGATCGCCATGCTTTGGTCTTTCAGTGTGGGCATCAAGTCACTCGCAATGACACAGGCGTACACCATTTTCTTCATCTCGCCGATGCTCATCGCCATATTGGCCTGGCCGCTCCTCGGCGAGCGCCCCAGCCACGTGCGGTGGGTTGCACTTATTGTGGGACTGACGGGTATCCTCATCGCCCTGCGCCCCAGTACCGAAGGTATGGTCAGCCTGGGTGGGTTGGCGGTTTTAGTGGCGGCCACGTGTTACGCCACCAGTGCCGTGATCAGCCGCCGCTTGTCACGCACCGACTCGACGGACAGCCAGGTGTTTTGGGTGATGGCATTTTTATCAATCGGCGGTACAGCACTCGCATTGCCACAATGGCAGGCGCTCAGCGTATCGCAGTGGCAACTCATGCCCGCGCTCGCACTGAGCGGCTTCATTGGGCAACTGGCGATTACCGACGCCTTCAAACACGGCCGTGCCGCAACGGTTGCCTCTTTTGAGTACAGCGCTTTGGCTTGGGCCGTCAGCCTTGATTTATTGATTTGGGGCGTTCTGCCAGACGCCCTCACCTTCGTCGGTGCCGGCGTTGTGATCGCAACCGGCTTGTGGCTGTTACGCGTCGACCGCCACTGACGCGGTCGTGGCCATCGCCTCACCCAAGCGTACCGGGTGAGTCGGGGCCCAGTCGGCATTGAACGTCAGCGGCTGATCGGGCCACACCAACACAACCGTCGAGCCCAACATAAAGCGCCCCATCTCGGCACCTTTTTCTAAGGTGACCTCACCGGCGCCGTACTGCCAGGTGCGCACACCACGGGTTCGGGGCGGGTTCACACGGCCATGCCACGTGGTCGCCATGCTGCCAACGATCGTTGCCCCCACCAACACCATCACAAGGGGACCACGGTCGGTGTCAAACCAACACACCACGCGCTCGTTGCGCGCAAACAGCCCAGGGACGTGTGCAGCGGTCAAAGGGCTGACAGAAAACAAATCACCCGGAACGTAAGTCATCCGCGTGAGCGTTCCCGCGCACGGCATGTGAATGCGGTGGTAATCCTTGGGGCTCAGGTAAATGGTGGCAAAGTGACCATTCGCAAACGCCGCTGCCTCGCCCGCGTCGCATGCCAGCAAGGCTTGCGCCGTGTAGCGATGCCCTTTGGCTTGGAAAATCTCGCCTGATTCAATGCGACCGAGTTGGCTCACGGCGCCATCAACGGGGCTGACCCAATCAGCTGATGCAATGGGACGAATACCCGCCCGCAGCGCGCGCGTGAAGAACGCATTGAAAGTCTTGTAGCTGCCCAAATCGGGCTCTGCCGCCTCCATCATGTCGACCTGATAACGGCGAACAAAATCGGCAATGATGGCCGTGGTCACAACCCCCATGGGCGTACCCGCCACCCAACCGCCAAAACGAGTCAGCGCTTTTTTCGGAAGCGCATATTGCGTCCAGACGGCACGGCGAGATGTCACAAAAGACCCCTGTATCAGTAGAAAGAATTAAGGCGGCGAAGCGTTGGGCGTCGGATCTGCAAAAAAGCCCCCCTCAGCCTTGCCAATTCTATTCGCATCGGTAACAAAAGCGTCTGAAGGCGATAGACTTACTCGCCATGAACGACGAACAAACAGCCGACGTGATGGCGCCCGTGTCCGATGTGGCACCCCTGCTCCAGTGCGAAAACTTGGTGAAGCGTTTCGGCGACAACACCGTTGTCCAAGATCTCAGTTTTGCCATTAACCCCGGCGAATGCCTGGGCATTATTGGGCCAAACGGTGCCGGAAAAACCACCACCATTCGCATGTGCTTGGGCCTGACACCCCCAGACGCGGGGCACATTGGCTACACCAGCGTGCATGGCCAGGCGTTGCGCATGCCACAGGACGCGCTGGCCATCAAATCTGAGCTGGGTGTTGTGAGCCAGATGGACACGCTTGACCCCGACTTCACCTGCGAAGAGAACATCTGGGTCTACGGCAGCTACTTTGGCCTCAGCAGTGCCGAGTTGCGCATGCGTACCCCGGGGTTGCTCGACTTTGCGGTGTTAAGCCAAAAAGCGAAAGCGCGGCCAGGCGAATTGTCTGGCGGCATGAAACGCCGACTCAGTTTGGCGCGCGCCTTGGTCAATAACCCGCGCCTTTTGGTGCTCGATGAGCCCACAACGGGCCTCGACCCTCAGGCACGTCACCTCATGTGGGAGCGCCTGCAACAGCTGCTGCAAGTGGGCAAGTCAATTTTATTGACCACCCACTTCATGGACGAGGCCGAGCGCCTCTGCGACCGACTCCTCGTCATCGATCATGGCCGCAAATTGGCTGAGGGTACGCCACGCGAACTGATTGCCCAGCACATCGAGCCCGAGGTTGTCGAGGTCTATGGGCCAGGGGCACAACAACTGATCACCGCCCCGATTCGCTCGCGCGCAGACCGCGCGGAGTTGGTCGGTGATACCGTGTTTTTCTACACCCACCATGCCGCCAGCTTGTTGCTGGAATTGGCCCGTCAACCGAGCCTGCGGACCTTGCACCGTCCGGCCAACCTCGAGGACCTTTTCTTAAAACTGACCGGGCGTCAAATAAGGGAGGGGGCATAAAGCCATGACCGATACCGCTCAAGACACGCCACCGGCAGAATCCCGCAAACGTTACCGCCGCGTATGGGGTGACGCGACGCAGAGTCCGTGGCGCCTGCCGAAGCTCGACGGCACATTCCGTCCGGTTTTCATGCGCAATTTTTTAGTCTGGCGAAAATTGGCGATTCCCAGTCTCGTTGGCAACATCGCTGAACCGCTCATCTGGTTAGTCGCGTTTGGCTACGGCATGGGCGCCTTGGTCGGTAGCGTGACGCTCAACGGTACCGCCGTCCCCTACCTGCTCTTTCTGGCAAGCGGCAGCATCTGCATGAGCGCCATGAATGCCGCCTCATTCGAGGCGCTTTATTCCGCGTTCTCACGAATGCACGTCCAAAAGACATGGGACGGCATCATGAACGCACCCGTCAGCCTCGATAACGTGGTGTTGGCTGAAATGTTGTGGGCCGCCTTCAAGTCGCTGTTCACGAGTACGGCGATCATGCTGGTGATGCTGGCCTTAAACATCAGCACCAGCACGCACCTGTTGCTGGCGTGGCCCGTGTTGTTACTGACCGGGATCACATTCAGCTGTCTGGCTCTGATTTTTAATGCGTTGGCTAAAGGGTACGACTTCTTCACCTATTACTTCACGCTGTTCCTCACACCGATGATGTTTTTAAGTGGCGTTTTCTTCCCGCTCACGCAACTGCCGCCTTGGGTGGCAAGCATCGCTGAAGCCCTGCCTTTGGCGAACGCTGTTGCCTTGGTGCGCCCCCTGTTTATGGATCAGTGGCCCGCTGATGCGTGGATGCATGTGCTGATCCTGTTGGGCTATGCGGTCGTCGGCTTCTGGCTGGCGTTGGCATTGACGCGCAAGCGTTTCGCCATGTGACGCCCCACTACTACGACTTTCTCGCGCTCGGTGCGGCCACTTGCTGGGCGGCCAGCGCGGTCATCTCAGCCGAACCTGCCAAACACCTCGGCGCCATCGCCTTCGTGCGGTGGCGCATGTTTTTTGTGGCACTGCTCCTGTGGGCCATCGCCGCCATCGCGTCCACTTTGCCCCCATTGAATGTCAACACATGGGGCCTCATGGCACTGAGCGGATTGATCGGCATTTTTTTGGGTGACACCACACTGTTCGCGGCAATGAACCGCCTGGGGCCCCGACGCAGCGGCGTTTTATTCGCGACGCACGCGCTGTTCACCGCGTTCTTGGGCTACCTCTTTTTAGACGAGCGCTTGGGTGCGCAGGTTTACATGGGTGCGGCGATCACCGTGGCTGGCGTGATGGTCGCGGTGGCCTGGGGACAACACAAAACAGCGGCACCGGCTTGGGATGATTCGCCCAATACGCTGTCAGGCATCTTGCTGGCGCTCACCGCCGCGTTTGCCCAAGCACTCGGCGCGCTCATCGCAAAACCGGCGATGGATATGGACGGTGGCTTCGATCCCGTCTTGGCCTCTGCCATTCGGGTCACCACCGCGTTGCTGGCTTTGGTTGCAGTCGGGCTGTTCCGTCCGCAACTCGGTCGCTCAACGCAACCCGTCAACCGACGCGTGCTGTGGCAAACGGCTGTCAGCGGTTGGGTCGGTATGGGACTCGGTGTGGGCCTGTTGCTGTGGTCTTTGCGCGAGGGCCCGGTGGGTAGCGCGGGGGTGTTGTCAGCCCTGTCTCCCGTGATCATCTTGCCGTTACTCTGGCTCAAGTTTGGCCGCGCACCTGCCAGAGGTGCATGGCTGGGGGCTTTGCTGGCGATCCTTGGCGTCGCACTGGTCTTGCTGCGCTAGCCAAGGCATTCGGTGGGCACTAACTGAAACGCTCACGCATCGACGCCAGCCCCATCTCAGACAAGATCGCATCGATGCGGGCCTTGGCCTCGGGGTTTGAACGCCCCGTTCGTTTGGCCAAAATCAGCTCGTTCTTCATCGAGTGCTCCCAGCCAACCAACTCCGTAACCGTCACGCTGTAGCCATTTGCCTCAAGGCGCAGGCAACGCAACACATTGGTGATTTGGCTACCGAACTCGCGGGTGTGCAGCGGATGGCGCCACAATTCTGACAGCGGTGTTTTGGCCAATTTCAAACCACGGCTCTGACGCAAAACGCTGGCCATTTCAGCTTGGCAACACGGCACCACCACCATGGCTTTTGCTTGTCGGGCCAGGCCAAAGCTGATCGCATCATCGGTGGCGGTGTCACAGGCGTGCAGGGCCGTCACCACATCGACAGTCTCGGGGATACGGGGGTCGGTCATGGCCTGTGCGACCGTCAAGGCATAAAACCGCATGCGGTCGAACTGCAGATCGCGCGCCAACTCAACCGAACGGGTCACCAACTCCTCGCGGCTCTCAACACCAATCACCTCGCCAAAATCCAAATGCTTGAAGACCAAGTCGTACAAGATGAAACCGAGGTAAGACTTGCCGGCACCGTGGTCAACCAGACTCAGCGTTGTCTTGCCCTCGGCGATCTCGGTAATCAAAGGCTCAATGAACTGAACCAAGTGATACACCTGCTTCAACTTGCGGCGGGTGTCTTGATTGATACGGCCGTCACGTGTCAGTATGTGGAGCGCTTTCAGCAACGCAACAGACTGACCTGGACGCAATTCGGGCAGCTGTTCGTTGAGTGTTTTAACAGGCGCTTTCGGGCCGCTTTTCGCGAGTTTTGACATACCGCCATCATAATGCTGGGAATGAATGAAACCCCCACACACGCTTACGAAGCGCTCACGCCAGACGTCATGCTTGACGCCTTGGCAGCCACTGGTTTGATGGGGGATGGCCGCTTGATGGCCCTCAGCTCATATGAAAATCGCGTCGTTCAATGCCATCTCGACGATGCGCCTGATGGCGTGGGCAGCCCCGTTGTGGCCAAGTTTTATCGACCCGAACGTTGGTCTGACGCGGCCATTGAGGAAGAGCATCAGTTTGCCTGGGCACTTGCGGATGCCGAGGTTCCCATGGTCGCACCGTTGCGATTGGGCGGCGAAACCCTGCATCACCACAACGGCTTCCGATTCTCAGTGAGTCCCAGCAAAGGCGGACGTCGCCCTGAACTCGATGACTGGGAGGTCCTCGAGTGGATCGGTCGCCTCATGGCGCGTCTTCACAATGTGGGCGCCAAGCAGGCGTTCGTTAATCGTCCGGCGTTAGATCCCATCACGTTTGGACATGCCTCCAAAGAGGCGCTGATTGCGCGACAGGCCTTGCCCCTGGAAGTTGAGGGGCGTTGGGTTGCCGCCTTCGATGGTGCGATGCAAGCGGTCCAGTCGGCTTGGGATGCTTTCAAGGGCGCGCACATCCGGCTTCACGGCGACTGTCACCCTGGCAATATTTTGTGGACACCCGCGCACGGTCCTCACTTCGTCGACCTAGACGATGCGCGGACCGGTCCGGCCATCCAGGATTTGTGGATGTTGTTATCCGGTGAGCGCCCTCAACAAACACAAGCCCTCAGCGCGATCCTTGAGGGCTATGAGCAACTGCGCCCCTTCGACCGCCGGGAGCTGGCTTTGATTGAGCCCTTGCGAACCCTGCGCATGATCCATTACAGCGCTTGGCTCGCGAGACGCTGGGATGACCCCGCGTTCCGCGCCAATTTTCCGTGGTTCGGAACCGCCGATTATTGGCACGGACAAATCGGGCTCATCCACGACCAAACGGAGGCCATGGAAAAGCCCCCGCTTCACGCCTGATCAGGTCAGCAACGCATTCACGCGGCGGACGTAGCTCGCGGGGTCCTCAGGCAGGCCACCTTCAGCCAACAAGGCCTGGTCAAACAGGATGTGCGCGAGGTCATCGAATGCGGTCGAGGTTTCGAGTTTCTTGACCAAGGCGTGATCCGCGTTGATCTCCAAAATCGGCTTCACCTCTGGTGCTTTCTGTCCCGCCTGCTTCAGCAAACGCGCCAACTGCGTTGAGTACTCCCCGTCCTCTACGACCAAACAAGCGGGACTGTCCACCAAGCGAGTGGTGATGCGAACATCTTTGGCTTTATCCGCCAAGGCTGTCTTGAGCTTGTCGAGCGTGGGCTTAAAGGTCTCAGCGGCCGACTCAGCAGCCTTTTTCTCCGCCTCGTCCTGTAACTTACCGAGGTCAACAGCGCCTTTGGCCACGCTTTGCATGGGGGTGCCGTCAAACTCATTCAAGAAAGACAGGGCCCACTCATCCACGCGATCGGTCATGAGCAAGACTTCGATCCCCTTCTTCTTGAACACTTCCAATTGGGGACTGTTGCGCGCAGCTGATTGGTTTTCAGCCGTGATGTAGTAGATCGCTTCTTGCCCCTCTTTCATGCGCGCCTTGTAATCGGCCAAGCTGACGGAGACGGTATCGGTGGTTGAGGTGGCGAAACGCAACAGGCCAGCAATTTTGTCGCGGTTGGCGAAATCTTCGCCAAGGCCTTCCTTCAAGACGGCACCAAACTCAGCGTAAAAAGCGTTGTAGTCCACCACGTCTTCGGCGTCTTCGTCAACGACCGTGGTGTCATCGGACTTTGCACCACTGCGCTTGGCCAAGTCCTCGATCATGGTCAGCACGCGGCGCGTGTTGCCCTCGCGGATGGCACGAACGTCACGACTCTCTTGCAACAACTCACGGCTGACGTTGAGCGGCAGATCGGCACTGTCAACAACGCCATGCACAAAGCGCAGGTAGTTGGGCATCAACGACTCGGCCTCATCGGTGATGAACACCCGCTTCACATAGAGCTTGATACCCGGCTTGCTGTCACGGCTCCATAAATCTTGGCGTGCTTTTTTCGGCACGTACAACAGCTGCGTGTACTCGGTGCTGCCCTCAACACGGTTGTGTGACCAAGTGAGGGGCTCCTCAAAGTCGTGGCTGATATTTTTGTAAAAAGCCTTGTACTGCTCAGCCGTGATGTCTTTTTTACTGCGGGTCCACAACGCGCTGGCAGAGTTGACGGCTTCCCACTCATCCTTTGTGTCGTAGGTTTTCGTCTCCTCATTCCACTCTTCCTTGGGCATCTCGATGGGCAGACTGATGTGATCTGAGTAACGCTCGATCACCTGCTTCAACTTCCAACGGTCCAAATATTCAGTTTTGTCGTCACGCAAATGCAGCGTAATGGCGGTGCCGCGGGCGGCGCGTTCAATGGTGTCTACCTCAAACTCGCCCGTACCACCACTCACCCAGCGCACACCTTCAGACGCTGGCAAACCCGCACGGCGAGACTCAACGGTGATGCGCTCTGCAACGATGTAACCTGAGTAAAAGCCAACGCCAAATTGCCCAATCAGTTGCGAGTCTTTCTTCTGGTCGCCCGTCAATTTACTGACGAAGTCGCGCGTACCGCTTTTCGCAATCGTGCCCAAGTTGTCGATCGCCTCTTGAGCGCTCAAGCCAATACCGTTATCGGTGATGGTGATGGTTTTGGCTTCCTTATCGAAGGCAACGCGTATGGCCAGCTCAGGCGCATCTTCGAACAACTCAGGCGCGTTCAACGCCTCAAACCGGAGCTTGTCACACGCATCAGACGCATTCGATATCAGTTCACGAACAAAAATATCGGGGTTTGAATACAGCGAGTGCGTTACCAAGTGCAACAACTGGGAAACTTCTGCCTGAAAGGCATGGGTCTTTTTCGTCATACGGTGGGTTCTCTTTGACTTATCGGGTGAATGAACAAGCGCGCCAATTTTGGCGCCCCCAGGTAATTGGGGGTCGCTTTTGGGTTTTCAAGACCTGCTTAGAAGCGCTCGTGAGCGCCCAGGTAGCGCCACTGCCCCACGGGCAACTGGGCCAGGTTGATGGAGCCGATGCGCACGCGCTTAAGGCCAACCACCTTTAAACCGACCAGTTCGCACATCCGTCGGATCTGGCGTTTTTTACCCTCGCGCAGCACAAAACGTAACTGCTCTGTGTTTTGCCAACTGACCTTGGCAGGGCGCAGGCGCTGGTTATCCAGCGACAGCCCCTCGCGCAACAAGGCGAGGCGATCTTCCGGAAAAACCGACTGCACATCGGTTTCGACCGGGGCATCCTGCCCATCACCGATCCATTGCACGCGGACAAGGTACTCTTTCTCAATGTTGGAGTTCTCGCCAATCAAGGTGCGCGCAATGATGCCGTTTTGGGTAAACACGATGAGACCGGTGGAATCAATGTCCAGTCGGCCAGCCGGCGCTAAGCCGCGTGTAAAGCGCGCTTGAAAGCGGGTACGGGTGGGGTCTTCTGACCATTGCGATTGCGGACCAATCAAAGTGGCGGCGCTCTCATGGCCGTCCTCGGGGAGTCCGCTCACGTAGCCCATTGGCTTGTGCAAGAGGATGGTCACTTGCTGGGCCTGGTCCGCTTGGGCCTCTGGCGACACCTCAATGCGATCGGACTCAGACACGGTTTGCCCCATTTGACCCGGCTCACCGTTAACCAACACCCAACCGTTATCAATCCACTGATCGCCCTCTCGGCGTGAGCACAAACCCAACTCGGCGAGGCGTTTGTTCAGGCGAATGCCGCCGGCTTTTTCCTCATCGGTTTTAGGCCCCATGTGATTGGCCGTTGACACGGGCGGCGCAACAGGTGTCAAGCGGCGTGGCGGCGTCATATCTCGGCGCGATGGCCCCTCGCGGTCGAAACGAACATCCGAGTGGTTGCGACGGTCTGAGCGGTCATCGCGCTGAAATCGATCCTGGTCACGCGGTGGTGCGCGGCGCGGCGCGGCGTCGCCACCACCCAGGGCGCGCAAGGCGGCAGCGGCTTTACCCGCCAAGGACCCATCGTGACGGGCAGGCGCGTGGCGGGTGGGCGCACGGCGGTCGTCGTAGCGGTCGTCGTAGCGATCGTCGCGGCGGTCGTTTCCTCGGGGCGCAAAGTCGCGGCGCGCCTGAGGCATCGGCGCCTCGGGACGCGACGCGGCAGCCTCCAGCTTGCGCAAAGCGGCTTGGGCGGCGCTGGCAATCGCCAGCTCCTCGGGCGACGGCTCACGCTTCACAAAGCGCGCCAAGGGGGCGCTGCCGCGTACCGGCTTTTTAGGCATCCGAGGATCGAACGGCGCGCGATTTGTTGGCCCCTCGCTTTTCTTTTTTTGGCGGGCATCGGCCGCGCGAAGGGTGGGTTTTGAGGTCATAAAGGGTAAAAAATAAAATCCAAAAAATCAGCCTTGCGTCGGCGACGACAACCCAACATCGGGTAACTCACCGTAGCGCAAAGCATCCAAATCCAACACACGCAAGCCGCCATATTCCACTCGAATCCAGCCACACGCGGATAAGGTTTTGAGCGCCTCATTGACCCGCTGTCGTGACAGGCCGACCAAATAAGCCAACTCCTGCTGCGTGATGCGCAACAACTCAGCAACACCTGGGTAAAGCTTGGGCTCGAACATGGCCGCCAAATTCCGCGCCACGCGCAGGTCGGGACTGCCCATGCGGTCGATCTCACGGGCGGCAATGAATTGCCCCAACCGCTCGTTCAACTGCAACATCACAAACCGGTTGAAGCCCAGCGAGTGCCCGATCAACCAGTCAAACATTTCCACCGAAATGCCCGCCACGCGACTCACGCGCAGGGCTTGAATGTTGTACCGGTAGGGCTCGCGCTTGAGAACCGTGCCCTCCCCAAACCAGCCCCCGGGCGCCACCCCGGTGAAGGTGATTGCGGAGCCGCGGCTATCGTCGTTACTCATTTTCAAGAGCCCCTCAATCAGGCCAAACCAGTAGGTCACTGGCCGGCCAATGCGCACCACATAGTCGCCCGGTTGGGCGATGGTGACCAACATGTCTTGACGCACATGCTGGCGCTCGTCCGCCGTCAACGCAGCGATCCAAGGAATTTGAACAAACTCGGCGTCCGACAAGGCGCGGGCGCGGTCTCTCAAGTTGGCGGCGGTACTCATAAAGGGGGTGAAATTCAAAAATTTAGGGAAAGTCCTAGTGGGGTTGCCCCTCTAATTGTCGTCGAACTGACAACCAAACGTCAAATGAAAGCCTAGTATTTGTTGAGTTTGAAAAAGAATAGCTGTCTCAGTGACAGACCAACGGAGTCAATTCATGCAACAGACTTTCCCCGGCTTGCTTATGGCACACGCTGGCCAACGCCCTGACGCGCCAGCCATGCGAGAAAAAGCCTTCGGTATTTGGCAAACATTGTCTTGGTCAAAATTGGCCGAAATGGTCACTGACATCGCTGGCGCCATGCACGAGGCAGGCTTACAACGTGGCGACCACATGGTGGTCATCGGCTCAAACCGCCCACGCCTTTACGCCACCATGCTGGCCGCTCAGTCTTTGGGCGCGATTCCTGTCCCGCTCTACCAAGACGCCGCCGGTGCCGAGTGCGTGTTCCCCATCAACAATGCCGACATCAAATTTGCGGTCGTTGAAGACCAAGAGCAAGTCGATAAGTTATTGGATGTGCGTGAGCAGTGTCCACAAATCGCGCGCATCGTCTACGACGAACCCCGCGGCCTGCGCAAATATGACGAAGCCTGCCTGACCGCCATGGATGACTTCCTGGTTCAGGGAAAAGCCTTCACCCAAAAGAACCCGCAATTTGTGGCGGGCGAAATCGCCAAATGCCAACCCAGCGATGTGGCGGCCATGTTCTTCACCTCTGGCACCACCGGCAATCCGAAGGGTGTCGTTCACACGCACAACAGCCTGCTCGACCGCGCCAGTGTTGGCGCCCGCTTTGACAAACTGACGCCCGCTGACGAGGTCTTGGCCTACCTGCCACCGGCTTGGATTGGTCAGAATATTTTCAGCTACGCCCAATGGTTGGCGGTTGGCTACGTGGTGAACTGCCCCGAATCAGCGGCGACTGTCACGATCGACTTGAAAGAAGTCGGCCCCACCTACTACTTTGCACCACCCCGCGTATTTGAGGGCCTGCTGACGAGCGTCATGATCCGCATGGAAGACGCCGGCGCCATCAAACGCAAAATGTTCCACCACTTCATGGACCTGGCCAAACGCGTCGGCCCCGCGAAAATGGACGGCAAGGCGTTGGGCTTTTTCGATGGCCTGCACTACGCGCTGGGCGACCTGATGGTTTACGGCCCCCTTCGCAACAACCTCGGTATGTCACGCGTCCGCGTGGCCTACACCGCGGGTGAGGCGATCGGCCCTGACCTCTTCTCCTTCTACCGCTCCATTGGCGTCAACCTGAAGCAGCTTTACGGCTCAACTGAAACAGCTGTTTTTGTTTGCCTGCAACCCGATCACCAAGCCAAAGCCGATACCGTGGGCGTACCCTGCGAAGGCGTCGAAATCAAACTGTCCGAAAGCGGCGAAATTCTGGTCCGCTCACCCGGCCTGCTGCGCGAATACTACAAAAATCCGACCGCGACAGCCGAGGTGTTAACCGCGGACGGGTGGTATCACACGAGCGATGCTGGCTTCCTCGATGCGGATGGTCACCTGAAGATCATCGACCGCGTGAAGGACGTTGGCCGCATCAAGGGCGGCCGCTTTGATGGGGCGATGTTCGCACCCAAATACGTCGAAAACAAACTGAAGTTCTTCTCTTTTGTGAAAGAGGCTGTCGCATTCGGCGATCAGCGTGATCGCGTTTGCGTGATGGTCAACATCGACTTTGACGCCGTCGGCAACTGGGCGGAGCGCCAGAACCTCCCGTATGCAGGCTATACCGATCTGTCCCAAAAGGCTGCGGTGTACGACATGATCAAGGCGTGTGTTGAAAAGGTGAATGCCGACCTCAGCCGCGACGAAATGCTGGCCGGATCACAAATCAGCCGCTTCTTGATTCTGCACAAGGAACTGGATCCCGATGATGGCGAATTGACGCGTACCAACAAGGTTCGTCGCGGCTTCATTGCCGACAAGTACAGCGCCTTGGTGGATGGCTTGTACGCTGACAAGACAGAGCAATTCATCGAAACCCAAGTGAAATTTGAGGATGGCCGCACGGGCTCCGTCAGCGCGACGCTTCAATTGCGCGACGCCCAAATTTTTGAACCGGTCAAACAGGCCGCTTGAACCAGCGACACATTCATCATGAGTACACAAAAGATCGGTGACGTCATTCTTGACGTCGAGAACATCAGCCTGCGTTTCGGTGGCGTTAATGCGCTGTCAAACATTTCGTTTAACGTGCGCGAACATGAGGTGCGCGCCATCATCGGCCCAAACGGCGCTGGCAAAAGCTCCATGCTGAACTGCATTAACGGCGTGTATCAGCCACAAGAGGGGCAGATCACCTTCCGGGGGCAAACCTTCAAGCACATGAACAGCCGGCAGGTGGCGGAAATGGGGATTGCCCGTACCTTCCAAAACTTGGCATTGTTCAAGGGCATGAGCGTGATCGACAACATCATGACCGGACGGAACCTGCGCATCAAAAGCAACCTGTTTTTGCAAGCGCTGCGCTTCGGCCCAGCCGAGCGCGAGGAGTGCGAACACCGCGAATACGTTGAGCAAATCATCGACTTCCTAGAGATCCAAGCTTTCCGCAAGACCCCAGTTGGCCAACTCCCCTACGGCTTACAAAAGCGCGTTGACTTGGGCCGTGCGCTGGCAATGGAGCCGCAGGTCCTGCTGCTCGATGAACCCATGGCCGGCATGAACATGGAAGAGAAGCAAGACATGTCCCGCTTCATCTTGGATGTGAATGAAGAATTCGGCACCACCATCGTTCTGATTGAGCACGACATGGGGGTGGTGATGGACATTTCCGATCGCGTCGTGGTTTTGGACTACGGCAAAAAGATTGGTGACGGCACACCTGAAGAAGTGCGCAACAACGAAGAAGTGATCAGCGCCTACCTTGGCACATCACATTAAGCCCACCACATAGACTGGAAACGACACCATGGGATTTTTCATTGAAACCCTGATTGGCGGCTTGATGGCCGGCATGCTTTATTCATTGGTCGCTTTGGGCTTTGTGCTGATTTTCAAAGCGTCCAGCGTCTTTAACTTCGCGCAAGGTGCCATGGTGCTGTTCGCCGCTTTGGCGATGGCGCGCTTCTCAGAATGGTTCCCCATTTGGTTTGGCTTTGACAACCTGTTCTTGGCCAACCTGCTCGCCTTCTTGGCCGCAGGCGCACTGATGTTCATGATGGCTTGGTTGATCGAACGCTTGGTTCTGCGTCACCTCGTGAACCAGGAGGGCGCAACCCTGCTGATGGCGACACTGGGTATCAGCTATTTTGTTGACGGCCTTGGTCAATCTATTTTTGGCAGCGACATCTATCAAATCAATATCGGCATGCCCAAAGAGCCAGTGTTTGCATTTGAAAGCATGTTTGAAGGCGGCATCATGCTGAACCTTGAAGACCTTTACGCCGCTGCCATCGCCGCTGCTTTGGTCATTGTGCTGACGCTTTTCTTCAACAAGACCACCACCGGTCGCGCCCTGCGTGCCGTGGCCGATGACCACCAGGCGGCGCAATCCATCGGCATTCCCCTCAACCGCATTTGGTTCATCGTTTGGTGTGTCGCCGGTATCGTCGCCTTGGTCGCGGGCATGATCTGGGGCTCTAAGTTGGGCGTTCAGTTCTCGCTCACCACCGTGGCATTGCGCGCACTGCCCGTGATTATTTTGGGTGGTCTGACATCGGTACCCGGCGCAATCATCGGCGGCTTGCTGATTGGCGTCGGCGAGAAATTATCAGAGGTGTTCTTGGGTTCGTATGTCGGTGGCGGCATCGAAATCTGGTTCGCGTACGTCTTGGCTTTGATTGTCTTGATGTTCCGCCCCCAAGGCCTGTTCGGCGAAAAAATCATTGACCGGGTCTAAGCCCTGCCAGCACAGAAAGAGAAACCATGCTTTACAGAGAAAACGGTCAATTTAAAACCAACTACAAAGACGACCAGCGCATCTTCGGCATCACGCAGGATCGCTGGTTCGTTTGGGCCCTCGTGGTATTCGCCTTCGTCGGGGTGCCCATGCTGGTAGACGAGTACCTCTTCCGCGCCATTTTGATCCCGTTCCTCATCCTCGGACTGGCTGCGGTTGGCGTGAACATCTTGGTCGGCTACTGCGGTCAGATTTCACTGGGCTCTGGTGCATTCATGGCGGTGGGAGCCTACGGCGCCTACAACGTGTTGATGCGCTTTGAGGGCATGCCCCTCATTCCCGCGCTGCTCGCGGGGGGCCTCTGTGCCACGATTGTGGGGGTTGTGTTTGGCATACCCAGCTTGCGGGTTCGGGGGCTGTATCTCGCCGTCGCGACTCTCGCGGCGCAGTTCTTCTGGGACTGGGCCTTTCTCCGCGTGGGTTGGTTCACGTTGTACACACCGTCAGGCTCAGTGGCCGTATCCAACTTACAGATCTTTGGCTGGACCATCAACTCACCCGTCGAGAAGTACTGGCTCTGCTTGGGCTTCCTGACCGTGTTTGCCTTCCTCGCTAAAAACTTGGTGCGCTCCGCCATCGGACGCAACTGGATGGCCATCCGCGACATGGATGTGGCGGCTGCCGTGATCGGTATTCGTCCGGTATACGCCAAACTCAGCGCCTTCGCGGTCAGCTCATTCATCGTTGGCGTTGCCGGCGCTTTGTGGGGCTTTGTGCACTTGGGTGGGTGGGAGCCTGCTGCGTTCTCAATTGATCGCTCGTTCCAGTTGTTATTCATGGTGATCATCGGTGGCATGGGCTCAATCATGGGCAGCATGTTTGGCGCCGCTTTTATCGTGGCACTGCCCATCTTCCTGAACCAAGCGTTGCCGGTCGTCGGCTCTTGGGTCGGCATCACCATTTCAACTGCGGGCATCGCCCACGCAGAATTCATGATTTTTGGCGCCTTGATCGTCTGGTTCTTGATTGTTGAACCACACGGCTTAGCCCGCCTCTGGAGTATTGGGAAGCAAAAGCTACGCGTTTGGCCCTTCCCGCACTGAACCCCTGGGCAGCCAAAGGGGGGTGTTGCCTGCAACATCCAATTGGCTGCGTTTAAGCGCTTAACCACAACACTCTAAGGAGACTCGATATGAAGTTACGCAAACTGATGCTCAGCGCAGCGGCCGTAGCGATGGGCGCCAGCGCCTTGCTCGCGCCCGCCACGTCAGCACAAGCTGCCGAGCAGTTTTTCCCCTCACTGGTTTACCGCACAGGCCCTTACGCGCCTAACGGCACGCCCTTCGCCAACGGCTATGCCGACTACCTCAAGTTGGTCAACGAGCGCGGTGGTATCAACGGCGTGAAAATCGTCGTGGAAGAGTGCGAAACAGGCTACTCAACCGACCGTATCGTGGAGTGCTATGAGCGCTTAAAAGGTAAGAACGGCGGCGCAACCGTGTTCCAACCACTGTCAACTGGCGGTACATTCGCGTTGACTGAAAAAGCACCCGTTGACAAGATTCCTCTCATCACCGCTGGTCTGGGCCGCAGTGAATCAGAAGACGGTGGCATCTTCAAGTGGAACTTCCCCTTGTTGGGCACCTACTGGGTGGCTGCTGACGTGCTGGTTCAGCACGTGGGCAAGCAGGCCGGCGGTCTCGACAAGCTCAAAGGCAAGAAGATTGCCTTGGTTTACCACGACAGTGCTTACGGTAAAGAGCCCATCCCACTGATGCAAAAGCGCGCTGCGATGCACGGCTTTGACCTCCAATTGTTGCCCGTTGCACACCCTGGTGTTGAGCAAAAGGCCACATGGCTGCAAATTCGCCGCGACCGCCCTGACTACGTCTTCCTGTGGGGCTGGGGTGTCATGAACTCCACCGCCATTAAAGAAGCGGTAGCAACCGGCTTCCCACGTAACAAGATGTACGGCGTGTGGTGGTCAGGCGCTGAGCCAGATGTCAAAGACGTCGCGGATTCAGCCAAGGGCTACAACGCTTTGGCGCTGCAACACGGCGCTGAGCCAAACGCACCCGTTGTGAAAGAGGTGTTAGCCAAGCTGCACGACAAAGGCATGGGTACAGGCCCACGTGAAGAAGTCGGCCAAGTGCTGTACATGCGCGGTTTGATTTCAGCCATGTTGGCGACTGAAGGCATGCGCGTTGCACAAGCCAAATACGGCAAAGGCAAAACCATCACCGGCGAGCAAATGCGTTGGGGCTTGGAGAACATGAACCTGACCACCATTGGTCTGACTTCATTGGGCTTCAACGGCGTCATGCGCACCACCTCAACCAGCTGTAACGACCACATGGGTGCATCATGGGCCCGCGTTCACACATGGAACGGTAAAGGCTGGGAGTTCACCTCTGACTGGTACGAAGGTGATCGCAAAGTGCTGTCACCGATGGTGACCGAGACCGCTAACAAGTACGCCGCTGACAAGAAATTGACACGTCGTCCAGCCTCTGATTGCAACAGCTAATCAAGGTTGTGCGTTTGAAATAACGCATTAGCGAGGGGGGCCCTTCGGGGCTCCCCGCTCTAACCCCAAAACGCACGCACAGCGCGCGACAACATTTCTAGGTTCGTTATGCAATCCAACGACATCGTCTTAAACGTCAATGGCATCGAAGTCATTTACAACCACGTCATCTTGGTGCTGAAGGGCGTCTCTCTTCAAGTGCAAGAAGGCAAAATTGCGGCCATCTTAGGCGGCAACGGTGCCGGCAAAACAACCACCCTGCGCGCCATTTCAAACCTCTTAAAAGCCGAACGCGGCGAGGTCACGAAGGGCAGCATTGAACTGCGCGGTGAGCGCATCGAAAACCAAACACCCGCCGACTTGGTTAAAAAAGGCGTGGTGCAAGTGATGGAAGGTCGCCATTGTTTCGCGCACCTGACCATCGAAGAAAACTTATTGACAGGCTCTTACACCCGTACCGATAAGGGCGAAATCGCCGCCAACCTAGACAAGGTCTACAAATACTTTCCTCGCCTCAAAGAGCGCCGCACATCGCAGGCCGCCTACACCTCAGGTGGCGAGCAGCAAATGTGCGCCATCGGCCGGGCGCTCATGGCGAACCCCAGCGTCATCTTGCTTGATGAGCCATCCATGGGCTTGGCGCCTCAAATCGTTGAAGAGGTGTTTGAAATCGTCAAAGACCTGAATCAACGCGAAAAAGTCACCGTTTTATTGGCCGAGCAAAACACCAACATGGCGCTGAAATACGCGGACTACGGCTACATCATGGAATCCGGCCGTATCGTGATGGATGGCGCTGCCGCGGACTTGCGAAGCAACGAAGACGTGAAAGAGTTTTACCTCGGCGTGGGCGGCGGCGAGCGCAAGTCGTTCCGCGACGTCAAGAGCTACAAGCGTCGTAAGCGTTGGTTGGCATAACCCCCGCAATCATCGCCCTTAGTGAAAGATCCCATGGTTGATTTTTACGACGACCTCGAAACGCAGGACGCCGCCACGCGGGAAGCTCGCCTGTTTGGCGCCCTGAGCGCCCAGGTGGCCCACGCGCAGACGGCATCAAAAGCGTTCCAACGTATCCTGACAGGGGTTGACGCCCGATCAATCACCTCGCGTGAGGCTTTGGCAACCTTGCCTGTCACGCGAAAAACCCAACTTTTGGAAATCCAAAAGGCAACCCGTGCCCAAGACCCGATGGGTGGCTTCGCCACCCAATCGTATGGCGCAGCCATGCCGCAAATTTTCGCTAGCCCCGGCCCAATCTATGAGCCCGAGGGCACGGCCACCGACTATTGGCGCACCGCGCGGGCGGTATTTGCCGCGGGATTTCGTGCGGGCGATTTGATCCACAACTGCTTCTCGTACCACTTCACGCCAGCGGGCTCGATGATGGCCACCGCTGCGCGCGCGATCGGCTGCAGTGTGTTCCCTGGTGGCATTGGCCAAACAGAACAACAAGTCCAGGCGATGGCGGAATTAAAGCCCGCTGGCTACATCGGCACGCCGAGCTTCCTGCGAATCATTCTTGAAAAAGCCGAAGAGATGGGCGTGGCACTGCCCAGCGTCACAAAGGCATTGGTCTCCGGTGAGGCCTTGCCGCCATCACTGCGTGACTGGTTTGCAGCGCGCGGCGTACAAGCCTATCAGTGCTATGCGACGGCTGACGTCGGGCTCATCGCCTACGAGACCACCGCCCGTGAAGGTCTGGTTTTGGATGAAGGCGTGATCGTCGAAATCGTGCGTCCGGGTACGGGCGATCCGGTTGCTGTCGGCGAGGTCGGCGAATTGGTGATCACCACCCTCAACCCCGACTACCCCATGATTCGCTTCGGCACAGGTGACCTGTCAGCGGCCCTACCTGGGCATTGCCCGACGGGCCGCACCAACGCGCGCATCAAAGGCTGGATGGGCCGTGCCGATCAAACCACAAAGGTTCGGGGCATGTTCATTCATGCCGCACAGGTTGCCGACATCATGCGGAAGTTTCCAACGCTGTCTGGTAAAGCACGTTTGGTTGTGACGGGGCAAATGGCCAATGACGCCCTCGCCTTGCACGTCGAGGGCAGCGACGTGAGCGACGACACCCTCAGCCAACTCGCGGTTGCTGTGCGCGAGGTCACAAAGTTGCGGGCTGACATTCAGTTGGTCGCGCCTGGTGCACTGCCAAACGACGGCAAAGTCATTGAGGACGCACGCAGCTACGACTGAGCGCTGACCATCAGCGCATGTCGACTCAGCGGATCTGCCAAGTCAGATCGGCGTCCTCAGCCATACATTGCTGCAACGTTTTGACCAGGGGTGCCAATCGCGCGCGCCATGTGACATGCCCGGCCTTCCCCGCCTCATCGGTCTCGTCGTCGGCAAGCGGCGCGCCGTTCGCCTGATTCGCTGATACCGATGCTTGCGCCAAAAATGCCTCGATGGCTGTCAACGCCGCTGGCATGTCGCTGCGCAACAGAATGCCTTGAGGGGTTACCGCCTTGCCCCAAAGTTCGAGGACCTTGATGCCATGTTCATTGAACATGAGTAAATCGGCAGTGGCTTGGGATTTAAAACGGATCATAGGGGCTCATCTTACGCGTGCTTATAGCTGTGCCGAAGCGTTGCCATCTCGTCCATGCGTCGCTGTGCCGTTTTTGCTGCATCGCTGGCGATGCGCTTGGTCTCACGCTCGACCAGCTTTTTCATTTTCTCAACATCAAGTCGCGCGGCCTTAACGCGTGAGGCAGCTAAGTCAACCGCTGCCTGCATCTGCTGCACCTTGAGTTGCGCTTGCACATCCAAGTTCACAAGCTGTGCCAAAAACTGTCGGCAATTCACGCTGTCAGACAAATTAGACTGGCGCTCATAGCGATTGAGCTTTTCACGGTACTCGGACAACATGGCCACAATGCGCTCGCGGTGGCTGGTCGCCTCCGCCAGATGGGTCTTTGCAATGCGCAAGACCGCCTCGACCTCAGCCAATTTGGCTTGTGCTTGCTCGGCCAATACGGGCCATGGGCTTTTGGTCTCAGCCATTTGCAGCCCCCATCACATGCGTCAACGTCGATCGGCACAGTTCGTAAGCCACACCGTCATGCATGTCTTGCCTTAAAAAATCAACCATCTGCTGGTGCATGGCAATGGCGGCATCCAAATCGGGATTGGTACCCGCATCGTAGGCACCCACCTGAATCAAGTCGTGATTTTGCTGGTACAAGGTCCACAAACGCCGAAACCGGTTCGCCTCCTTCAGCTGCTCAGGTGTCAAGAGGTTTTGCATCACCCGCGAGATTGAACCCGCCAAATCAATGGCCGGATAATGCGCCGCGTCCGCCAGTTGGCGCGACAACATCACTTGTCCGTCCAACGATGCGCGCGCGATATCGACGATGGGATCATTGCCATCATCGCCCTCAGCTAACACCGTGTAAATGGCGGTGATCGAGCCAAAACCGTTGCGTCCCACGCCGGCACGCTCAATCAGGTTGGGCAGCAATGCAAACACCGATGGTGGGTAACCTTTTGCTGTCGGTGGCTCACCAATCGCCAAACCAATTTCGCGCTGTGCATGTGCCACGCGAGTCAAGCTATCGACCAGCATCAAGACGTTCTTACCTTGATCCCGAAAATACTCAGCGATGACGTGCGTCATGTGGGTCGCCTTGAGACGCAAAACGGGCGATACGTTTGCGGGCGCTGCCACCAAGACCGACTTGGCCATGCCCGCTTCACCGAGGGACTCTTGAATGAACGCCTGCACCTCACGGCCACGCTCGCCAATCAAACCAATCACCACAACATCGGCCTTGGTGAAGCGCGTCAGCATACCCAGCAACACACTCTTACCAACACCAGAGCCCGCAACCAGCCCCAAGCGCTGGCCGCGGCCAACCGTCAACACGCCGTTGATGGCTTTCACGCCGACATCTAAGACCGAGTCAATCGGACCGCGCTCCATCGGGTTGATGGGACGTCCCAACAGACTCAGACGGTCCGCACAAACGGGGGCAGGCCGACCGTCCAACGGCTGGCCGCGGCCATCGATCACACGCCCCAATAGCTCAGGACCAAGGCTCACCTCAGCCACATTGGCTAAGACGCGAACAGCGGCCCCAGGACCAATACCGGTTGGCTCCGTAAACGGCATCAGGTAAATGGTTTTGTCGTTGAACCCGACGACCTCGGCTTCGATACGCGCGCCGTCAACACCCGAAATTTCACAGATCGCCCCGAGCGGCGCCATCACGCCGCGCGCCTCCAACGTCAGGCCAACCAAGCGCACGAGGGTGCCACTGCGCGCCTGAGGCGGGGCATGGGCGGTTTGGAGATCAGCCGCAATAGCGGCATCGAAATCAAGCATCGGGGTCGGTCTCTGGCAACGGTGCCTCACGACTCACCATCGTGGCATCTTCGGTTGTTTGGGATGGGTCGGTCGAGTCTTCCACCGTCGCCCATAAGGGGCCATCGGTCATCGCTCGGCTACTGGCTTGCCAGTCATCGGGCGCGAGCAACACCTTATTCGCCAACGCGCGCAAGCGCTTCTGAATCAAATCTTGCACCACCGCATCGTTGCTGTTCACCTGCACGCTGCCGCGCGTGAGCGATGCATCGGCCTGCAAAACAAGGCCGCTTTCGAGCCCAAAGGCGTGACCTTGAATTTGCGCCAAGTCATCCGGATGCATCTGCACCACCACGCGCTTGGACGGCGTGTCCAACGCCTCAAGGCTTAATTGAACGAGGCGCTCAATGGCCGTTGGGCTCAGCGTCAGCTCACCGCGCACCAATTCCTCCGCCAAGTGCAGCGCCAGTTTTTTCAGTGGGTCAAAATACTGTTGGGGGTCATCGTTCAAGGTTTTAACCGATGCCGTGGCGGCATTTAATGCGCGTAACGCCGCTGTGAATTCGGCGTGGGCCTCAGCAGCGCCCGCCACTCTTCCCTCGCTTTCACCAGCCGCTTGGCCCTTTTCAAAGCCGATGGCCTCGCCTGCGGCAAAGCCCTCGTCATACCCCGCCTGTCGCGCTGCAGCGGACTGGGCCTCTAGCGCATCGACGGCGAGAGTTGTCATTTCGGTCGCTGGCTCGGCTTCTGGCGCAGCGGTCGGTGTCGACTCGGCGGCCTGCCCATCGGCAGCCTGTACGTCAGGCCCAGCGTCGGCTGCGGCCTCAGCGTCGGTTTCCGCTTCGGCGTCGCTAACAACCTCAGCCTCGCTGGCGCCCACAGACGATGGTTTGAAGCCATCATCCAATGTCAGCTCCTGCGGCGTGATCGGCTCCAGCCGCCACGGCGCGAAGGTCGCAGACTGCTCAATGTCCCACGGCACCTTGACGTATGGCAGACTGCTTTTATCGGTCGCCACCAAAATCTCGGTGGGTGCCCATTCAGGCCGCTTTTTATTGAACATCGCGTCAGACGAAATCATCGCCACGTCCCACTAACACCAACTCACCCGCATCAGACATCTTGCGTGCAAGACGCATGATGTTCTTCTGCGCTTCCTCAACGTCGGCGATTCGCAACGGACCTTTGCCTTCCATTTCGTCGATGAACATGACGCGGGCCCGAGAGGACATGTTGTCGAAGAACTTCTCTTTGACAAACTCTGGTGCGCCTTTCAATGCCGTCATCAGCATATCGGGTTCGACACCGCGCATGAGCGTCTGGATACCGCGGTTGTCCACCGATACCAGGTTCTCGAACGTGAACATGTTGTCCTGAATACGCTGTGTGATGTCGGGGTCCAAGGCATTCAAGCCCGCCATAACTTGCGATTCCAAATCGACCTTCACGAAGTTCATGATCTTCGCTGCGGCTTTCACGCCACCAAAACTGGATGACTTGGCCGATGAGTTGTTAGAGAACTGCGCCTTCATGATGGACTCAAGCTCTTCCATCGCTGACGGCTGCACGGTCTCAAGGCTGGCGACGCGCTGAATCACCTCCGCACGCACCTCGGGTGGCAAGAAGTTCAAAACGTCAGCGGCGACGTCATATTCAAGAACTGACAAAATAATGGCGGTCACCTGCGGGTGTTCGCTGCGAATCATCTCTGCAATTGATCGGGCGTCCATCCACTTCAAAATCTCAAGGCCTTTGCTGCCCTGTCCAGGCATGATGCGGCCCAAAACAGAGGCCGCTTTGTCAGGTCCCAAAGCGCGCTTCAAGACTTTCTCAACGTAGTCGGATGTCCCCAAACCCAAGCTGGTTTGCTTTTTCAGTGTGGCCACAAACTCGTCCAAGACCACGTTAACAGCCTCTTGCGATAAGTCAGCCACCGACACCATCGCGGCACCCAATGACTGCACTTCTTTGGGATTCAGGTACCGAATGATGTCCGACGCCTGTTGCTCACCGAGCAACAACATCAGCACCGCGGCACGCTGGGTGCTGGTCAGCTCGGCGAGTTCAGCCTGCAAGGCCTCACTCATGGGAATGGGGTCAAGCGCAGGTTTTGCCTCAGCGGCGCGCGCGTCCTTGCCGGCATCCTTGCCTTTGGCGTCTTTTTCGGCTTTTTTATCTTCTTTTTTCGTAGCCATTCGGTTACTCCTTCAAGCGACAGGTCATTGCCACTGTTGTTCCAAATTTACGCTGACTTGATCATCCGCTTCAAGACGTTGGCCACGCGGCCTGAGTCTTCGGCCACCAGCATCCGGATGAGTGCCACCTTGTCGTCGTAGGTATTGGCGGTATCCAGCATGTCGGCAGAGATACTTGACTTCTTGGGACGCAGCTTGGCCTTGATGTCTTCTAAGGTCTCGCCCTCGCCCAATTGAATCATGTTCATGTCCTCCTCGGTCAGCTCGCCGTCGGGCAGCGCCTTCTTCGCCTCTTCCTCGGCCTGCTTCGCAGCCGATTCACCCAGGAGATTACGGACCACGGGTCGAACGATGAAGACCAAGAATGTGATCAGCACCAACGCCATCAAACCTTGCTTAAAGCTGGTGATGACCATGTCATCTTGATACCAAGGCACCATGGGCTCGAGCGGTGCAGGCGGCTCAAAACGTGCCGGCATCAGGGTCACCACGTCACCACGCGCTTCGTTGTAACCCACCGCACCGCGAACCAGGTTCAACATCCGGTCAAGCTCCTGCTCGGTGTATGGGATTGAGGTGGGCGCATTGGGGTCAACCTTGGCATCTTCGGGCACGATGACGGGGCGCTCATTGATCACCACGGCAACCGTTAATCGCTTCACATCACCCTGCGCACCTTTGACATGTTGCACCACGCGGTCCAGCTCATAGTTGCGGGTCGTGCGACTGCTGCGGACATTGGTACCCCCCGTGCCCTCAGGCGTCACTTGCGTGTTCTGCGTGAGCGTTCCGGTTTGCGGTGGCTGGTTAGCCAAGGCACCTGGGACGCCCGCTGCGTTCAAGCTGGCTTCACGGTCTTCAGCGATCACCTCAGAACGGGTGCGGGGGCCATTGCCGCCACGGTCATAGTCTTCGGTGGTGTTTTCAACCTGCGTGAAATCAAGTGTCAGGTTCACTTGTGAGCGCACATTGGCCTCACCCACCACTGGCGACAGCAACTCTGTCACACGGGTGCGCAGCAATTCTTCCTGGGTACGCTTCAACTCTGCCTGTGCGGAGGTCAGCCCCAATGGGTTGTTCTCTGCCGTGCGCGTCATGAGATTGCCGAAGTTATCCACCACGGTCACGCTCTCGGGGAGCATGTAGGGAATGCTTGAGGACACCAAATGAACAATCGCCTGCACCTGCTGTTCGCTGATGGTTCGGCCGGGGTGACGATTCAAAACAACCGACGCCTTGGGCGGCGTACGGTCACGCACAAAGACACTCTGCTTCGGTGTTGCCAGGTGTACGCGAGCGTGTTGAACACCCGAGATCTGCCCAATGCTGCGGGCCAGCTCTTGTTCAATGGCCGCGTTGTAACGCGCCTGCTCCATAAACTGGCTGGTGGTCATCGCGTTTTGATCGTTCAAGGCGCTGAGACCTGTCACGGGCTCTTTAGGGATGCCTTGGCCAGCCAGAAAAATACGGGCCTCATGGAAACGCTTTTGATCAACGCGCAATTGGCCGGTGATGGTATCGAGCTCAGGGCCAAAACCCGCTTGCTTCAGGGAGTCATAGGCCTCTTGCAAATCGGCACCTTGCAAACCAGGCATCAACGCACGGGTCTGCGGCGCCTGCATCCAGCTGTAGGCCAAAGCCATCACCACCACGATCATCAGCGAGATGATGGCGGGCAGTGATTTCTTAACACTGGGCTGCGCCAAAACATGCTTGACCTGCGCGACGGCGCCACTGGGTGGCATGGTTGCCATCATGCCGCCGCCGTTTGGATCCATCATGCCGTTGTTGCCCTGACCGGCTGGCAAATTGTTACCCGCTGTCGCGGGTAGGTTTGATGCGGACGCTTGCGCGTTAGCCTGCATCGGGTTCATGGTCGCGGTTGCTGTACTCATGGTGTGATGTCCTTACCGTCTTAAACCGGCATGTTCAAAATATCTTCGTAGGCGCGCAACACTTTGTTGCGGACCTGTAAGGTGGCCTCAAACGCCAGTGATGATTTCTGCATGCTCATCACAACGTCTGTCAGCGGCACATCCTCACCGCGCTCAAATCCCTCGCGAAGCGCCTGTGACTGCATCTGTGTGGCGTTAACCTGCTCAACAGCACCACGCACCGCATCCAAGAAGCTGGGTTTAGGGGTCTCGTTAACGCCCATATTGGGCTGCAGGCTCTGCGTACCCGCACTGGCCTGCGCCTGAGCGGCCTTTAAGGTTTGCAGCATCGAGGCGATGTTGCTGGCTGATGTGGCTTTATCGATCATGATGGTTTTTCCGATCTGTCAATCAAGCCCGCACTGACGCGGACGACGCATTTAAATGGATACCGCGTTCACGAAGCTGCGCCATCTTGTAGCGCAATGTACGGGGGCTGATGCCAAGTAACTTGGCCGCTTCCAAGCGGCTGTCGGTGTTTTGTAAAGCGGCTGAAATCATCTGATGCTCGCTCTTCTTCACCGCGTCTTGTAAGTCAACAGCCACGGCTGCCGCCTCTGCGATGGGGGTCGGTACCGACAGGGGCGTGAAGGCCGCGTCACTCACAGGCGCTGCCGCCGCAGGAGCAGCAGAAACAGAGGCAGGCGCAGAAGCACCCGGGGCCATCAGCAGGGCATCATTCAGTGCCGATGCGGTGTCAGTGGCGACCAAGTTTGTTGCGCCGGTTCGCTGACCCGCAAACGTGACTGGCTGGGTCTCGTCGAATAACAACTGCGCCGCGTCAATCACGCCATCCGCGCACAACACCACCGCGCGTTGGACCACATTTTCTAATTCACGCACGTTACCAGGCCAGGGATAGTTCACCAGTAAGGCCTGTGCGTCTGGCGTGAGGTTGTAAGCGGTATCCGAGCGACCATGTGCAACCAACATCTGGGCCACCAGCGGCAGGATGTCGCCCGGGCGCTGCGCGAGCGGCAATAACGTGAGGCGGAAGGTGCTGATCCGAAAATACAAGTCTTCACGAAACTCGCGCAGCTGCATCGCTTCGCGCAAATCTTTGTTGGTTGCCGCCACCACCCGCACATCGAGGTCAATGGGTGTCTGGCCACCCAAACGCGTGAGCGTGCGCTCTTGCAAGACCCGCAAGAGCTTGCTTTGCAGCGCCATGGGCATCTCACCAATCTCATCTAGAAAAATCGTGCCGCCCTGGGCCTGCTCAAACAAACCCTTGTGTTCTTTCAAAGCCCCCGTGAAAGCGCCCTTGTCGTGACCAAATAACAGGTCCTCAATCAGATGCTCAGGTAGTGCCGCGCAATTCAACGCCACAAACGGGCCTTTTGCGCGGGGCGATGACTCGTGCAACACGCGCGCCAAAACCTCTTTGCCAGACCCCGTGGGTCCCACCAACAAGGCCGTGACTTCCGTCTGTGCGACGCGCTGCGCCAATGCCAACAGGTGTTGGCTGGCGGGATCAACAAAAACCGCACTGCGCGGTTTCGGACTGCGGTTGGTTTTGCTTTTTTCAGCGGTTGCTGCGCGCTCGGCCTGCAACCGCTTCAGGCGATCGACAGCGGCTTTCCACGAGGCTGGCGTCCAGTCATCGGCGGCAACCACGTGCAAGGCACCTTGCGACATCGCTTCAACCGTTAACGCCAAATTGCGGCGATCCACGCGACACACCACGGGGACATTAAAGCCCATGGTCTTGATGAGTTCGCTCACCTCTTTGTAGAGGTCAATGTTGTCGAGCAAACGGACCACCACCAACTGCGCCTGCGTGAGGGCCGCCCGAAGGTCCGCCAGGATATTTATCGTGATCGGTTGTAGACCCGACTGCTCCAGTCGCGCACAGTCTTCGTCCTTCAGGGCGCGCATGGGGTCAAGCCACACAGCTTGGAAAACAGTTTGTTCGTTGGTACTCACAGCAAGGTCTCAATCAAAGTTAGAGACTTCACCTAAGCAACCCGCGTGCCATTAGCCCTTAGGGACTCTTATCGCGACCTTTAAATCGTAAAAAGGGATTTTTATGAGTACTTAAATATGCATCGGTGAAAGGTTGCCGCTTTCTCGACACAGAGGCAACGCCTTGCCGTTTAGAGGCATCGCTTGAACCCTGTTGCCATGCATTGCTTGGCTTGCTCAGCGGCTTTTGCAATCTCCGCGCGCGAGATTTTGTAGGACGCGTAGTCCCGCACCAACGAGGCATCGGGGTTACCCGACATGGCCGACACATCGGCCCACACGTAGGCGGCAAACGCATCCACATCGCCCAGATCACCATTCAGGTAGACATTGGCAGCCATCAGCTGCGCGCCTGCATGACCTTTTTTGGCCGCCTTCACAAACAGATCGATGGCCGTGGGCGCAGATGCCAAAGTGCCCTGCCCCTCAAAGTAGGCCACACCCAGCATGTATTGCCCCTCCGCCAACTCTTGCTTGGCGGCTTGGCGAAACCAACGTACCGCTTCGCGCGCGTTGCGCTCAACACCGTACCCGTAGTAATAAAGGGTGCCGATGTTGTACTGGGCTTGGGCCAAATTTTGGTCCGCCGCTTTGCGGTACCAAGCCATCGCCTCTTGGTAGCTCTGTGACAAACCCAAGCCATGCTCATGCAAGTAGCCAATGTTGTTTTGCGCCTGTGCATTGCCCGCGCGGGCCAGGTCAATCCAAGCGCGATAAGCGGTGGCCGTGTGCCCCCGTGACAACGCGGCAGCCCCCGCCTCAATGGCATCTTGCGTCGCCGTTTGGGCATAGCCGATCTGGCAAACCAGCACGAACCATACAACCAACGAATTGGCGACCCAACGAGGGACAGCGGACAAGGAGCGAAGCGTCATAAACATTAACCGTTAACTTTGTTGGGTTGCACAGACTTGGGGTGAAAGCCTTGGCAATACTGACCATCGGCTCGAAGCACCTCAATAGCGGGCAACATCTTTGTTTTGAAGCCCATCAGGCGGCATAAATAAGGCAGCTTGGTGTCGTAACTGATCCCAAAATGCTGGCACTGCCAACAGTTGGGGCCCTTCGATGCCTTGGGCAGCGTGCCAGTTGCCAGGGTCACGCGCGGGGCTCCGAAGACGATGTCGGGGTTGTGGCGGTTACAGGCGACTTGGCCTCACGATTGGCCAAATCAGCCTCAGCGGCATCAGCGGCACGACGCAGCGCTTCAAAGCGGGCCTCGCGTGAAAGGTCGTCCGCACTGGGGCTGTTCTTATCCGTCGTGCGGCTGCGGCGATACACCACATACTTCCAAACGAACACCACCACGAAGGCGGCCAAGAAGAGGTCCCCCACAATCGCACCGTAGTCATAACCAGGGGGTAGACGCCAATCGGGCCGAGCCCAGAGCGCCAGCAACAACATGCCGGCGACAATTAAAAAATAACGAATGCGCATGCAAACCGCACAGGTCTTCTTGCGCTTGGTCTTGGATGTTTTTACCGTTGTGGCCATGATGTGAGAGGGACTTTGCAAACTCAACTATTTTGAAATACTGCCGATACCTGTATTGAGCTTACAGGCATTGCGCCTGCGCACCAAACGAAACCTTTTGGATTAAATCATCAATCATGGCTACTTTAGTTCTTTGTTATGGCCTGGTCATGGGTCAATGCGGCACCCAAGGTGAATTTCAATTTGCCTCACTCGAAAGCTGTCAACAAGAGCGCAAGTACATCGTTGCCAACCGCTCACAACACTTCGTCTTCGCCGTCTGCCGCGACGGTGGCCCCACACCTAAAGAGCAATAAAAAAAGAGGCGCACAGACCGGGTGATCCGTGCGCCATCTGAACTCTCATTCGGCTAGCGCCGCTTCAAATTACTGAAGCAACTTCAAGACATTCTGCTGGTCCGCATTGGCTTGCGCCAAGACCGACGTGGCAGCCTGCTGCATGATCTGCGTGCGGGCCAACTCCGTTGACGCGGCCGCGTAATCAGCATCCTCAATCTGACTGCGTGATGCCTCGGTGTTCATCGACACGTTCATGAGGTTGTCAATGACGTGCTCAAGGCGGTTCATCACCGCACCCATTGTGGCGCGGGTGCCGTTGACCTTATCCATCACCGCATCCAGCTTTTCCAATGTGGCAGAGGCAGCAGCCGCGGTATCGATGCGGTTTACACGTTTGTCTGAATCCCATAAATCGACGTCACTCGTGATGTCACTGGTGATCGTTCCACCGTCGCCAAAGTCAGATAAATCGATGGTGATGGTTTGATTCGAACTCGCACCGACATGGAAGCTTAAGCGCCCCGTATTGGGCGGCGTCATCTTACTGACCGCTGAGTCAACCACGCCACCGAACGTGCCCTCTGTCAGGCCCAGCGCTGTGAAGTTGCTGTTCGGGCCATAACCGTTACCACCCGGTTCAATGGTGAACGCCTTGGCGGAATGGAAAGTCACACCACCGTAAAGCGTTGATGCATTAGCCAGCGTTGGCGCAGTGGACTTGCCAGAAACACCATCTGCATTGGCGCCACTCTCGACGGCCAAGCCAAACTCTGCCGCAGACACGTTGGTGTCATCAAACCAAACCGACAGGTTCCGTCCATCCAACGTGGTGAATGTCACACCGCCTTGTAGGTTTGCAGATGCGGTCACACCTGTAGGCCCTGTCAGTGGGTTGATGGCATTAATCACTGCTTGGACCCGCTCACTCGCCGTATGCGTTGCTTTGAACTCAACACGGACATCAACCCCGTTCACGAACAGCGATTTAAAGCCGTCGGATGTGGTTGGATCGATAGTGGTCCGAGTACCCTGAGCCACAACAGGATTAGGGGTAGCGGTAACGCCAGTCAGTTCGCTGCTTGCATTAACTGCATTCGCGAATGCAATCCCGCTTCCGGTCGATACGTTACTGGTGGTCAGCAGCGCTGCCCGCTCTGTGAACTTGTCGTCAGCTGCAGTCGCACCACGGATCGGCACACCGTTGATCACCAGGTCACCCGTCCCTAAAGCAACGGGTAGTGTATTACCAGGTACCACATCCGGCGTCACGGTACTCATGGTCGAAACGTTGGCGGTGTAATCACCCACTGTCAAACCAGCGTTGTGCACGGTACCTGTGGCTGATGTCGAAATAACAATAGGACCCTCGACACGTGATTCAAGTGAGAAGGTACCCGCTTGCACACCTTCACGCAAACCTGTACGGGCTGAGAAATCCGCCGCCGAGTCAGCCGTGTCGAAACTCACCTCAATGTTGCGACCATCTTTTGCAACCAGCGCGATGCCCTCGCTCTCGGAGTTGCTGTTTACCGCGACAACACCTGTGATATCGCTG
>ENA-OREM01000099-OREM01000099.1-marine-metagenome-genome-assembly--contig:-NODE-99-length-72897-cov-5.003584_pt1 | contig 72897 bp, 73 predicted proteins | sample MGYA00248623_ERZ508561 | MGnify/ENA primary metagenome ERZ508561 (study PRJEB26227, sample SAMN06264494) | marine metagenome | isolation source: Columbia River Estuary | place: USA:Columbia River Estuary...
CAGCAGAAGCTCCAGCAGAAGAAGCCGCATCAGCAGAAGCTCCAGCAGAAGAAGCTCCCTCAGAAGAAAAGCCAGCTGAAGAATCTGAAGAAAAATAATTTGGTGTCATCTGCACCTCACTCAAACGAAAAAAAGCTATTAGTCGGAAAGATTAATGGCTTTTTTGGTTTACAGGGCTGGGTAAAAGTTTTTTCATACACCAAACCCAGAGTTAATATCCTAAACTACTCACCTTGGTCAATTGATGTTGATGGGGAGCTTCAAAAAATCGAAATAAAGAATGGACGAGAACAGTCAAAAACAATTGTCGCACATATAAGTGGAATTGATACCCGTGAAGATTCTCAAAAACTGATTGGTAAAGATATATATATCGACAAAGAACAGCTTCCAGAATTGAATGAGGATCAATACTATTGGCATGAGCTGATAGGGTTTACGGTTTTAAATCAGAATAAAGAAAGCCTTGGATTAGTTGATTATTTTGTTGAAACTGGCGCAAATAATGTCTTAGTTGTAAAAGGTAAAAAAGAACATTGGATTCCATACATTGAGCCGTACCTTGTTTCAGTCGATTCAAAAAAGAAAGAAATTTTTGTTGACTGGGATAAAGATTTTTAATTACTAGTAAAAAAATTCTGTGTTTGCCTTCGCTAGTGAGGTAGACTTATTGCTGAATTAAATACAAAATTTCAGAAACATATTTCATGAATTGGATAACAAGACTATTTCCGTTTTTGTTATGGATTAAAGATTTAAGTAACCCTAAGAACTTAAAAGCGGATATTTTGGCGGGCACAACAGTTGCATTCGTTATAATTCCTCAGTCAATGGCCTATGCACAGCTTGCAGGTTTGGGTCCGCAATATGGTCTTTATGCCTCATTCTTGCCGGTTTTAATTGGTGCATTGATGGGCTCATCAAGACAACTTTCTACTGGACCAGTTGCCGTTGTTTCCTTGTTAACTGCTGCAGCACTTGGTGAAATCGTGACTGATCCTTCGAGTTACGCAGTGTACGCAGCACTTCTAGCATTAATTGTTGGCGTATTTCAGTTTTCACTGGGAATTCTCAGGTTAGGTTTTGTAATTAACTTCCTCTCGCATCCTGTGGTTACAGGCTTTACGAATGCTGCAGCAATCATTATTGGTGCTTCTCAACTTCCAAAGGTTTTTGGTATTAGGGTCATTAGTTCAAATGACACTGACTGGGTAAGTGCCTGCCAACCATTGACGATCATTGAAAGAATTGAGTCAATAGATGTTAATGGTTTGCACGCAATTTGTAATGCAGATCAGAGCTACCAGACGATAGCAAGACTTCTAGAAGCGGCAGTTTTTCATACCCATCTACCTACCTTGGCAATGGCTATTTCTGGTGTCTTAGGTATTATACTTTTTCAGCGTTTTTTCCCAAGATTGCCAGCTATTTTGTCAGTAGCTGTTCTTTCAACAGTAGCGTCATTCTTGATGGACTTCCAGGCTATGGGCGGAGCAATCGTTAGCTCAATTAATATTGATGGACTGTTTAGCTTTAAGGTGCCAAGATTTGATTTCAACGCGGTTGGAACTTTGTTTATTTATGCAATTACAATTTCATTAATTGGATTTATGGAGGCGATTTCTGTTGCTAAATCAATGGCTGCAACCACGAAACAGCGATTAGACGTTAACCAGGAATTAATTGGTCAGGGTTTATCAAACGTGACCTCAAGTTTTTTTCAAGGCTACTCTGTTTCAGGTTCTTTTTCGCGATCAGCAGTCAATTTGACAGCAGGAGCAGTGACTGGATTTTCATCTGTCGTGACTGCTGTTATCGTAGGGTTAACCATCGTTTGGCTAACCCCTTTGCTTTACCATCTTCCTCAGGCCACTCTTGCTGCAATTATTTTAATGGCTGTTGTCAACCTGGTTCACTTCTCACCACTCAGGCACGCATGGAAAGTAGAGAAGCATGATGGTTTGGTTGGTTTGTTGACTTTTGTGATGACGCTAACTTTTGCGCCTCATCTTGAGAACGGAATCGCATTTGGAATCATTCTTTCATTAGGTTTGTTTCTTTACAGAACGATGGAGCCAAACTTTACCGAGTTATCAGTCGAACATGGGTCAATTATTGCGTCAAGATTCGCTGATGAATCTGTTGAAGCAAGTCAATCCGTTAAGGTTGCTAAGTGGAGCGGCTCACTTTACTTTGCAAATGCTGCTTATTTTGAAACAAAGTTACTTGAATTAATTGCTAAAAATAATGACGAACTCCAGTATGTCATTGTTGATGTGGCATCGATTGTTCAAGTGGATGCAAGTGGTGAACAAGTATTATCAAACCTGGTAGAGAGTTGTTCAAGCTCTGGAGTTGAAATACTTTTTGCAAGAACAGAAAGGTTAGAAGCAGAATTATTCCGATCAGGGTTCAAAAAACGTTATGGTGAAAATCGTTTTTTTGATTTAAGAGCGGATGCCCTTAAATATGTTTGGCAGGAGTTAGAAAACATTGAAAAAGAAAAAGATGAAGCGCAGGTAGAAGATATTGACGATGCCAGCGAATCAAATTAATTAAATCTCTTCATAGAACGCTTTGATAAAATAAAGGCCTTGTGGCTCTGCAGTTGGCCCCGCCTCTCTTCGATCTTTACTTGCCAATACAGATGTCATCCACTCAATATTCTTCTCACCCCTTCCAATTTTTAAAAGGGTTCCAACAATATTTCGAACCATATGATGAAGGAAGGCATTCGCCTTAATGCTGATGATCAGCTCGTCTGTAGATGATTCAATTTGAATATATTCAATCGTTTTAATTGGTGATTTTGCCTGACATAGGCTTCCTCTAAAGCAAGAAAAGTCATGCTCTCCAACCAGTAAATCTGCAGCTGTTTGCATCTTAGTTATATCTAGAGATCTTGGCTCCCACAAATAATAATCCCCTTTAAGTGATGATCTAACAGGGTTATGATGGATCTTGTATTCATAGGATCTTGCAAAAGCACTAAACCTTGCATGAAAGTCATCACTCACCTCCTTAACCCATTTAAAGTTGACATCACTTGGAAGGTTAACATTCCCACCAAAAAGCCACGCGCGTTCTGTTCTAATTACTGACGTTTCAAAATGAATGACTTGTTCAATGGCATGAACTCCTGAGTCAGTTCTTCCACTACAAAATACACGCACAGGGTGGTTAGCTACCTTTGTTAAGGAAGCTTCAACAGAGCTCTGGACAGTTCGAAGGCCAGATTTTTGAACTTGCCAGCCATGAAAATTCTTACCAAAATATTCAACGCCTAATGCAATTTTCATAATCAACCACTAAATTTTTTTATTGTAAAATCAATCTTAATATTTTAACAAATTATTCTGACTCGCCTGACGAGTCTAATTTGGATGCTAATTATATGACAGAAAATCAAAAACCGACTGGTATAAAAAAACTTTGGTCTGCTTCTATCTATTCAGCTCAGGGTTTAAAGGCATGTTATCAATCAGAATACGCGTTTAGGCTTGAAGTATGGTTAGCCGTTTTTTTGGTTCCAATTGGTTACTGGCTTGGTGAATCCTCAATCGAAAAAGTACTTCTTATTTTTCCTATATTTTTAGTTTTAATTGTTGAAATGTTAAACTCTGCTATTGAAGCAGTTGTTGATAGAGTTAGCCTTGAACACCATGAGCTGTCAGGTTTTGCTAAAGATGTAGCGTCAGCAGCAGTTCTAATCTCACTAATTATTTTCTTGTTCACATGGATCATTATTCTTCTTTAAGGAAGTTAATAGAAGATGATATTGATTGTCATTTTTTTGATTCAATAGAGAGCACAAGTTCTTACCTGACAAAGGTTCCCTATTCAAAAAGAACTCAGCTTTGTATAACTAGAGAACAAACTATGGGGAAAGGTCAACACGGAAGAGGCTGGGCATCCCAAAAAGATGGCAGTATTCTCTTCTCACTTCGCAAATGTTTTAATGTTGATACAAATCTAAATGGACTCAGTTTAGTGATTGGAATGGCCATTATTAAATCCATAGAGGAGGAATGCCAACTTGAAGGTTTAAAAATTAAGTGGCCTAATGATGTTTATTATGGAAATAATAAGTTAGCAGGCATTTTGATGGAAAATAATATTCATAAAGGGGCACAGTATGTAGTTATTGGAGTTGGAGTTAATTATCAGTTGGATCAAAAAATTAATATTGATATCCCTTGGACTGATTTGGCACAAATTTTAAAAAAATTACCTAGTTTTGACACATTAACTGCTGCATTCATCAAGAATATATTAGCCATGTCGAAAGATTTTGAAAGCAAGGGGCTCTCTAATCTGCTATCAGAGTGGAACGATTACGATATGCTAAGAGGGATTAAAGTTAGATCAAAAGAACCAAAAGAAATTTTTGAAGGTGAAGTGGATGGAATTAGTGAGCATGGGGCGCTTAGGATTTTAACAACAGACGGCGTAAAAGAGGTCTATAGCTCTATGCATATTGAGTACATTTAGGGTAAGATAGTTTCCATCATATAGCCGCTTGAATGGAATGGTAAATCACCAGTTAGAAGTTAAAAATCTTTATAAAAAATATGCACGTCGTGAGGTTGTTAATGATGTTTCATTTTCTGTTAAAGGTGGTGAAATTGTTGGTTTGCTGGGTCCAAATGGTGCTGGTAAGACAACGTGCTTCTATATAACTTGTGGCCTTGTAAGGTCGAGCAGGGGTGAAGTAACTCTGGACAATAAGAGCATCGGCCATATGCCAATGCATAAGCGTGCAAAGCTGGGTCTTGGATACCTTCCTCAGGAGCCATCTATTTTCCGTAAGCTAAGCGTCGAAGACAATATTATGGCAGTCTTAGAAATGAACAAATCGGTTGCAGAAAAAGATAGGCCTGCAAGACTCGAAGAACTTTTATCCGAATTTAAGGTTGAGCATGTTCGCCACATAAAGGGCATTACCTTATCTGGTGGAGAGCGAAGAAGGGTTGAAATTGCTAGAGCTTTAGCGATGGATCCAAAATTCATTTTATTAGATGAACCATTTGCCGGCATTGATCCAATCTCAGTTGGTGATATTCAAGAAATAATTTATCAACTAAGAGATAAAGGAATTGGGATATTAATTACTGATCACAACTATAGGGAAATGCTTGATACGTGTAATCATTCTTATGTCTTAAGTGCAGGAAAAATCATAGCCCAGGGAGGCAAAGATGCAATTCTGGCTAATGAAGAAGTTAAAAAAGTTTACTTAGGTGAGAGCGTTGGCGGTTAGTAACAATCTTATTACTTTGGGGATTGAATCCTCTTGTGATGAAACAGGAATCGGGATTTATACTAGTGAGAGCGGCCTTATTTCACATAAGTTATTTTCCCAAGTGAGTCTTCATGCAGAATATGGTGGTGTAGTTCCAGAACTAGCTTCTAGAGATCATATTCAAAGAGCCATACCCTTGATTAAAGAGGCTCTTAATGAGAGTGGAATCAAATTAAATGAACTAACTGGCATTGCATATACTGCTGGACCAGGCTTATCGGGAGCACTTTTAGTTGGTGGTTCAATTGCTCAGAGTTTAGCATGGGGTCTAGGTATCCCTGCATTAGGTGTTCATCATATGGAAGGACATCTTTTAGCACCACTTTTAGAGGTTGAAAGGCCGGAATTTCCTTTTGTAGCGCTTTTAGTTTCTGGAGGCCATACATTGCTTGTCGATGTTCCTAGAATTGGTGAATATAAAATTCTAGGAGAGTCACTGGATGATGCAGTTGGTGAGGGGTTTGATAAAACTGCAAAAATACTTGGTTTGGGTTATCCAGGCGGTCCTGCTCTGGCAAATCTGGCTAAACAAGGTGACAAGAATCGATTCACTTTTCCAAGGCCGATGACAGATAGACCCGGACTTGATTTTAGTTTTAGTGGTTTGAAGACATACGCAAGAAACACATTCATTGACTTCCCTGAAGAGAAAGCTAATATTGCTAAAGCATTTGAAGTTGCAGCCACTGAAACATTAACAATAAAATGCAATAGAGCGCTTAAACAAACTGGATATAAAACACTTGTGGTTGCTGGTGGAGTTAGCGCTAATTTGTCCCTGCGTGAATCTTTGAATGAGATGACAACAAAAAATAATGCAAGTGTTTTTTATCCTGCGCTAGATTTTTGCACGGATAACGGTGCGATGATTGCGCTAGCTGGCCACTATAGATTTCTCGCAGGCCAAAGTAATCAAAATTATGAAATAACCATTAAGCCTCGATGGAGTCTTGAAGAGCTTCTACCGGTGGATTAATTATTCGATTTTCGTTATGGAGTCTCTGTTTCCAGAGCATAGAGTATAATTTAACTCACAAATAAAACTTCTCAGCCAAATAAATACTCTTATGATTATTATTCCTGCAATCGACTTAAAAGATGGTCAATGTGTCCGCCTCCGTAAAGGGATTATGGAGGATACAACTGTTTTTTCAAATAATCCTACTGAAATGGCTTCCAAATGGGTTGCAGAGGGAGCAAGAAGACTTCATTTGGTTGACCTCAATGGCGCCTTTGAGGGTAAACCTATAAATGCTGACTGTGTCAATGAGATTACTAAGTCTTTCCCAAATCTTCCAGTACAAATTGGTGGAGGTATTCGTGATTTACAGACTGCAAATGCATATATTGAAGCAGGGATAAGCTATCTCATCATTGGAACTATGGCAGTAACCAACCCTGATTTTGTGGAAAAACTTTGTGATGAGTTTCCTAATAAAATTATTGTGGGTCTTGATGCCAATAATGGTCTTGTTGCTACAGATGGTTGGGCAAAACAAACAGATATAGATGTTGTAGAACTATCAAAAAAATATGAACAGTATGGAGTTAATTCTATTGTTTATACTGACATTGCAAGGGATGGGATGATGCAAGGTGTCAATGTTGAAGCTACTGCAAATCTTGCTAAAAAAACATCGATTCCAATCATTGCATCTGGCGGGATAACTAATCTGGATGATATAGCGGCACTTTTGAAAAATGCACATCATGGGATAATGGGCGCTATAACTGGAAGGGCTATATATGAGGGGCAGCTCGACTTTAATGATGCCCAAACAATGAGTGATATTTATGATAGTTGAGGTGGCTTATGCCATAGCTAACAAGCAAAGCCTTATTAGTATTGAGGTAGAAAATGGTACAACACTTAAAGAGGCAGTTTTGGCATCAGGTATTCTTGATATTTATAAGGAAATTGATTTATATAAAGACAGAGTAGGTATTTTTTCAAAATTCGCAACCTTAGAGACAATACTGAGAGAGAAAGACAGAGTTGAGATTTATAGACCTCTCATTGCTGATCCAAAAAAAGTTCGTAAAGAGAGGGCAGCTGAGGGTAAGGCAATGCGAGTCAATAAAAAGGCCTAATTCAAGGTAAAATAGACCACCCATAACACATTTAATAATTTTATGAGCGACGACAAACCTCCGAGTAGATCATTTTTTAAGTTATTTGATAAGTTTTTTCCTAAAACTTTAAAACCAAGAGCACAACTAATGCAGGCCTTAGAGGAGGCTGAAGAGAATCTCGTAATTGACCCTTACAGTAGGTCAGTTATTGAGGGAGCATTACAGGTTGAAAGTTTAAAAGTGCGCGATGTCATGGTTCCACGATCAAAGATGATCATGATTGATTCTGAGGCAACTACAAAAAATCTCCTCCAGGTTATGGTGGCATCGTCTCACTCAAGATTTCCAATTCATAACGAAGAGCAAGACTCAATTTTAGGTGTTGTTTTAGCTAAAGATTTGCTGTCACATTTTGCACAGAACCAAGAGGAAGAATTTAACTACAGAGAGTATCTTCGAGACGCTTTATCTGTCCCTGAAAGTAAGCCATTGGGAGCTTTACTGCGTGAGTTTCAACAAAATAAATCACATATGGCAATAGTACTTGATGAGTATGGTGAAATAGCTGGATTGGTAACTTTAGAGGATGTCATAGAGCAAATTGTTGGAGAAATTGAAGACGAACATGATAAAGAGGAAGACAACATTATAGATTATGGCGATGGTCGTTATTTGCTTCAAGCCAACACAACATTGACAGAATTTAATGAGTTTTTTAATTCGAGTATTGCTAGTGATGATTATGATACTGTTGCCGGATTAGTTATCTCTGGCTTTAGTTACTTGCCCGAACAAATGAGTGAAATCAGTCTTCATGGATTCCAATTCAAAGTTTTAAAAACAGACAACCGTAGGCTACACCTTCTTGAAGTTCAACATAAGCTGAGTGATCACAAAGTTAAAGAATGAAAAAAGCAATCATTGAGGCTTCATTTAATATCAGTCAGTTAGTATAATCCAGCATTATGAATTCACTAGAACAGACAACGCAATTAGTCATCGACCTCATTAAGCAAAATAAAGCGAGCGATTTCGAGTTTTCTATTGGTAGGAGCTCAGGAGTTTCAACGGCAGTAAGATTGTCAAATGTAGAAACACTTCAATATCACTTGGATACAAGTTTTGATGTCAGTGTCTATTTTGGAAAGAATAAAGGTCAAGCGACCAGTGTTGATCTTAGCAAAGAAAGCTTAAAAAAAGCTATTGATTCAGCTTGTATGATTGCTAAATACACTCAAGAGGATCCATTTAATGGTTTGGCGCCAAAAGATAAAATGGCTTGGGATGCACCTGATTTGGATCTTTATCATCCATGGAAATTGGAAGCTAAGCAGAGTATAGAAATTGCCACAGAATGTGAACAAATTGCACTTGAGCAGAATGAAATTGATAACTCTGATGGCGCTGAATTATCAAGTTATGAGGGTGAAACTTATTACGCAAATTCAAATGGATTAGTTACAAGTATAAAAAATACCAGACACTCTCTTCACTGCTCTTTGATTGCTAAAAGAGATGCAGAAATGCAGACTGCTTATGAGTATTCAATTGCATTAGATTCAAATGATTTAATAAGCCCTTCTAAAATAGGTCAAAAGGCAGCAAGCCTAGCACAACAAAAACTTGGCTCAAGAAATTTAAAATCTCAGAAGTGTCCTGTTATTTTTGTACCAAGACAGTCCTCAGGTTTATTCTCTCAATTGCTTGGTGCTCTCAGTGGTTCAAGACAATTCAAGAAAACCTCTTTTCTTCTTGACTCATTAGGTAAGGTTGTTTTGAATGAATCGATCAGTATATTTGAGGATCCATTAAAAGCTAAAACACTTGGAGCAAGAGCATTTGACCTAGACGGTGTATTAAAATCTAAGCAGTTTTTTGTAGAAAATGGCATAGTTTCAACTTACATGATGGGCCAATATTCTGCCAATCAACTTGGTTTAAAAACCACCGCAAATGCCGGAGGAGTGAGTAATTGTAGAGTTAATTCTAATTATGATGGGGGGCTTGCTGAGCTAACCAAAGAAATCAAAAAAGGCCTCATTGTTACAGACTTGATGGGGCATGGTGTCAATGCAACAACAGGTGATTATTCTCGAGGGGCAAGCGGCTTTTGGGTAGAAAATGGAGAGATTCAATACCCAGTCTCTGGCATCACAATAGCTGGAAACTTAAAGGATATGCTTAAAAACATTACCTATGTTGGTAATGATTTTGATCTAAGAAGCAATCTAAAAGTAGGTACCACCTTGATAAGTGAAATGACAATTGCTGGGGAAGGGTAATTGAAAGAGTTTGATGTCATCATAGTTGGTGGCGGCATGATTGGACTCTCATTAGTGGTTGAACTATCAAAAAAAATGGAATTAAGTATTGCAATTATTGACCCAAATAATTGTAATCCAACAATAACTGACTCATTTCATACCCGGGTTAGCGCTATTACACCATCTACCCAAGATTTTTTATGTTCAATCAATGTCTGGGATAAGATAAAAAGAAAAAAAGGGTTTAGTGCCACCAAAGTTTGGGATCAAAACTCACATGGCCATCTTAATTTCTATGCAAAAGATGAAGGCATTGAATACTTAGGTCACATTGTAGAGAATGATCTCATTCAAGCTGCCCTTTTTAATGCGGTTGATCAATCTAAAGTCACCATGATTAATGCAAAGCTAACTGAACTAACAAAAACAGACTCAGGTTATACGTTAGATCTAGATAATGGTGAAAGTTACTCATGTAACCTTTTAATCGGGGCAGATGGACCTCAATCAAAAGTAAGAGGTTTGGCAGAGATTCAAGTCACCGAGCATGATTATCAACAAAAAGCAATTATTGCAAATATTGTAAGTGAAAAGCCTTTGATGGATACCACATGGCAAAGATTTTTATCAGATAGTATTCTTGCCATATTGCCTCTATCAGAAAATCAGGCTTCGATTGTTTGGTCCTGTAAAGAGACACTTGCTAATGAGCTTGAAACAAAAACAATAAGCATATTCAATAAAATGTTATCTGAGGCATCAGAGTATCAATTTGGATTTTTGGAGCTTCAAAGTAGTAAGAAAAGTTTTCCTTTGGTCTCAAGAAGTGCAAAAGAGTACGTTCTTGAAAATTTAGCATTGATTGGTGATGCTGCTCACAATATTCATCCACTGGCTGGCCAAGGTGCAAATCTGGGATTTTCTGATGTCATCGAGCTCAGTAAACAGTTATCCGAAAATATTGATAAACCAATGGGAGATTTTATTGTTCTTCGAAAGTATGCAAGAGCAAGAAGGCTAGACAATGAAATGATGTCAAAGACCATGACAGGACTGGACTGGATTTACAAAGAGAATAACGAATCAATAAGATGGCTTAGGGGTTATGGAATGAATTTAATCGATGAAACTCCCATCCTAAAATCTTTTTTTCAAAGACAAGCCTTAGGAAAAGTGAATAAAAATAGTTAACGTATAAATCGCGTTGGTGTGACTATTCCATCAACTGGAACATCCCAAGGCTGAGAGGAAAGACGACTTACCTCTTGAGCATCAAATGCTAATCCAAATAATTTTGGTACTCGAAAATTCTTTAATTTGGTATGAAAGCTCAGAGTTTTATCATAGAATCCTCCCCCCATTCCAAGTCGATTTTTACTTGTATCAAATCCGACAAGAGGCATCAAAATAAGATCCATCTTATGAGCGCCAACAAGAGGGCTAAAGATTGGCTCATCTATACCAAATCTATTCTTTCTAAATAGTTTACCCATCTTTGCAAACTTTAGTTTTTCCCCAACAAGAATCGGCAAATATACATAATAACCCTGATGCGTTAGAAAATTTATGGTGTCAATAGTTTCGATTTCACCATCATTAGGTGTGAAAATTGCAATATGTTTCGCATTTCTGAAGATGGCATGTTTTTGACATTGATACAGGAGTTTTTTACCTTGCTTTTTTCGAGTTGGCGTATCGATTGACTTTCTAATGATTCTTAGTTTTTTTCGAAGTTCTTTCATTCGGCAATTTATTTAAATATGTACTAATTTTAGCAGTACAAAAAATGCAAAGAATGGTTATTTAGAATTAGATTAGAGGGTCCATTGTGCCGTGTTGACATGGTCCTGAACCATTCTGGTTCAAGGCGGAAGTTCGATGTTTACCGTAGGTTTCCCACTTCAAGGTGGGCATACACAAAAGTAACCAATCTCATCTCCTTTTCTATACTTAATCGGCTCAGGGAAATAAATCAAGCACGAACACAACAGATAGATAAATTATCACCTTTAGAGGATTGAATTGCAATGATATTTCTTCTTTTATTTGCTTAAATTTTTAGGAACAGATAATTTGATAATTTCATTTACTATTATATTAAAAATCTATTCCTATAAAATGCCAACTCCATTTCTTATAAAAAACCCCTCAAGTGACTGTATTAGCTGCAATTTTATTATTAATTATTATCATGGACCCTATTGGAAACGTGCCTGTATTTCTTAGTATCCTTAAAAATATACCAATTGAGAGACGAAGAATCATCATTGTTCGTGAATTATTAATTGCCCTAGTCATTTTGTTATTTTTTATGTTTGTTGGAAGATATATTCTTCAGTTGTTAGATATAGATCAGTCTTCGCTTGGTATTACTGGTGGAATAATCTTATTTATTATTGCCATTAGAATGATTTTCCCTGGAACAAAACCTATCTTTAGTCACAATGAGAATACTGAGCCTCTAATTGTGCCGCTTGCTGTCCCAATGCTAGCTGGCCCATCAGCAATAGCAGCAGTAATACTGTTTATGGCACAAGAGCCAAATAGGTGGGTTGAGTGGACTTTTGTTGTATTTGTTGCTTGTTTAATAACTGGGATTATATTAATCTCATCAGAGGCATTGGGAAGAAAACTAGGTAACAGGGCATTAATTGCTATTGAAAGGTTAATGGGAATCTTGCTGATAATGGTTTCTGTTGACTTTATTCTTGACGGATTAAAACAAACATTCAATATTTAGATTTCTTTCTTAAATTTTAAACTTCTCTGCTTCTATTCAAATTTGCTATGTAAGCTTGCAAAGGCTATAATGGCGCCTTTTTTACAACTTAATGGCGAAGAATTTGGCACCTATAGTAATGAAATTTGGAGGCACAAGTCTTAGAGATGAGGATTGTCGCTCTTATGCTTTAAAGCATATTAAGAACTACCACGAGTCTGGAGAGAGAATTGTGGTTGTTGTTTCTGCTATGGGACGAAAAGGTGAGCCATATGCCACGGATACCCTTGTTGCCCTTCTTAGAGATGTGGGTCACAATATTAATCCAAGAGAGTTGGACCTAGTGATGAGCGTTGGAGAAACGTTAAGTTCTGCTTATTTTTCTCACCTTTTGAGTCACAATGGAATGCCTGCCGAGTCATTTAATGGAAGGCAATCTGGAATTCTTACAGATGACAATGCAGGCAATGCTGAAATTTTAGATATTAATCCTGCTCGAATTGTTGAAGCTCTTGATAATGGTTTCATCGCGGTAGTGGCAGGTTTTCAAGGTGTCAATGATAAGGGTGATATTCGCACTCTTGGAAGAGGGGGGAGTGATACTTCAGCTGTAGCACTCGCATCTGCATTGGGAGCTGAAAAAGTTGAAATTTTTTCTGATGTGGATGGTATAGCTAATTGCGATCCAAGACAGGTTGAGGGTTCTAGCTACTTAGAATCTATTAGTGTTAATCAGATGCTTGCAATGGCTGATGAGGGATCTAGAGTGATTCATCCAAGAGCAATCAAAGCGTCATTAAAAACTCAAACACCAATTATTGCTAAAAACACCTTTAATGATTCAGAAGGTACTTTGATACACCATGACATATCTAAAAAGAAAGAGGTTGTTGCTATTGCCCATCGTGAAAGTATGGTTCTGATAGAGTTCGCATTGGAGCATAAGGCCGCAAGTCATGTTAATGGTGTTGTCAATATTGACTCAAAGAGACTGCTACTAAATGACGATGTGTATTTGAGTGATAAGTTGGCCCAGCTAGAGGAGAAGCTCGGCTTCTATAAGTTAAGTAGACACTGGGCAACGATCTCTGTGGTATTTAATAATAAAGTTTCAAAAAAACCCGCTGAACTCGACTATGCTGAATTGCTGGATTCCCCAGATACCATTATCAGATACCTCCTAAAAGAGGTTAAAGTTAGAGAAACCTTGAAATTTTTACATGGCAGATATACAAGCTAATTTAAGGCTTATAACCTGCGTTATTTACATAACTTAAAAGCACTTCATCTGTAAACGCTGCCTCAAGTTCAGCCGCCTTTGTCTCGACTGGCTCTTTTAAATCTCCGTCTGCAATTTCAGTGACTTCATTGTGCCAATCTGTAAGGTATGCATCTGCATCTGTAGAGTCACCTACCGTTGCAGCAGAGTCAACAGCCTCCATAAAGCGATTATCTAGCTGAAGTTTTTCAACCTCCCTCCTGCTTTTTTTTATCATCACCTGTGTAGGTATATCACGCCATTTAATAACAGTTAGCTTCATTTTATTCTCCAAAAAAACAACATATAATTATCCCAATAAATTTCAAAAAATTCTACCATTAACTTATTGATGTAATTGCTATAATTTAGGTATATAATTCACGTTTTTCGAAGTTAGAATTTGTATTGAGGAAGGTATGAAAAATAAAGCACAAGTAGTTGTAATTGGTGGCGGTGTTGTGGGCGCTGGGACACTTTATCATTTGGCTAAAAAAGGTTGGACTGATGTTGTATTAGTAGAACGTAAAGACTTAACTTCTGGTTCAACTTGGCATGCTGCTGGATTATTGCCTCTATTTAATATGAGCTACTCAGTGGGGAAGCTGCATCAGTATTCAGTCGATTTTTATCATGATCTTGAAAAAGAAACGGGTATGAATGTTGGCTTTAGTGTCGTATCAAACATCCGCTTAGCAAATTGCCAGGATCGAATGGATGAATATAAATACTATTCTGGTGTTGGAAGCACCGTAGGTGTTGATGTTAAATTTTTAACTCCAGACGAAGTTAAAGAGGTTTGGCCTTTATGCAATACTGAAGGCCTGCTTGGCGCAATTCAGCATCCAGATGATGGCTATATTCAGCCAGCAGACTTAACTCAAGCATTGTGCAAAGGCGCTAGAAATCGTGGCGCTGAAATCTATGAAAACACGATCGTAACTGATTTAGAACAGCAAAAAGATCATACATGGGTAGTCAAGACTGATCAAGGTGATATTGCTTGTGAACATATTGTCTCATGTACTGGAAGCTTCGCAAGAAAAACAGGTGAAATGGTGGGTCTTGATGTACCTGTAATACCTGTTGAGCATCAGTTCCTCGTAACAGAGCCACATCCTGACATTTTAGAAAGAAAGAAAAAAGGCCTACCTGAAATGGCTGTACTTCGTGAATCTGATGCGGCTTATTACCTTCGTGAAGAGGCTGGGGGAATGATCTTAGGTATCTATGAAAAAGGAGCGCCTGCATGTTATGTTGATGGCCCAAGTGACGACTCAAAGTATGAGTTGTTTAATGGTGAACTTGACCGCTTAATGCCACATATTGATGCTTGTATAAATCGTGTTCCAGCTTTTGGCGAGGTTGGAATTAAAGAAATTTATAATGGCGCTATTGCGTATACGCCAGATGGCAACCCAATTGTTGGTCCTGCTCCAGGACTTAAAAATTTCTGGCTGAATGAGGGACATAGTTTTGGAATAACTGCTGCTGGTGGTGCTGGTTGGCAGCTTGCAGAGTGGATGGTTGATGGTGAGCCAACCGTTGATATGATGGGTGTGGATCCGCGTCGATTTGGGCCCTATGCCACTCGTGGATATTTGAAAGAAAAGAATGAAGAGGCATACGCAAATGTTTTCACTACGCACTATCCTGATGAAGAGAGGAGTGCGGCAAGACCTCTCAAAACTGCACCATGCTATGATCGAATGAAAGACTTGGGTGCGGTTTTTGGATCTGTTTATGGTTGGGAGCGTCCAAACTGGTTTATGCCAAGTTTAGATTATTCACTCACTGCTGAAGATTTAAATCAGGCAGATCCTTCCAAGGTTATTCTTAACAAAAACCACTCTAAAGCACTAGATGATGGACGCATTGTTGAAAAGAATTCATTTCGCCGCTCCAACTACTTTGAACATGTTGGAAATGAGTGTAAGCATGTCAATGAGAACGTAGGTCTTCTTGATATGTCAGCCTTTGCGAAGTGTATTGTTAAGGGGCCTGGTGCAGAGGAATGGTTGGAATATATCTTTGCTAATAAGATGCCTCAAACTATCGGCAGGATTAGTCTGGTTCATATGCTATCTTTGAATGGCGGAGTCAGATCAGAATTTACAGTTTATAAAACTGGACCTCAAAGCTATTATTTAGTTTCCGCTGGTGCGTTTGAAACACATGACCATGATTATTTATTCAAACTTGCTCCTAAAGATGGAACTGTCAGCATTCAAAGAGTTACAACACAAACAGGTGTTCTTGTATTGGCTGGACCAAGGTCTCGAGATGTTCTTCAAAAGCTTACGGATACAGATCTATCAAATGAAAACTTCAAGTGGCTAACTGGGAGAAAAATCAATGTTGGATATGCATCTGCTGAAGCACTTCGTGTTAACTTTGTTGGCGAATTAGGTTGGGAGCTGCATCACCCAATTGAGATGCAAAATTATATCTTCGATCAAGTCATGGAAGCTGGTGCTGAATTTGATATCAAACCTTTTGGTATTCGTGCAATGGATAGTATGCGTCTTGAAAAATCGTATCGTCTCATTCCTAGAGAAATGTCAATTGAATATTCTGCCTATGAATCTGGATTAGATCGTTTTGTTAGGCTGGATAAAGAAAATGATTTTATTGGTAAAAAAGCCTTGAAAGATTGGCAAGACCGAGGTGCTTCAAACGGTTTTGTAACTATGGAAGTGCAGGGTGTTGTTGATGCAGATGCTCGAGGCTCTGAGGCTATTTATAAGAATGGTGAAGTTGTGGGAAGAGCAACCTCAGGAGGTTTTGGTTGGCGCTGTGGTAAGTCGCTAGCGTTAGGCCTTGTCAAGAAAGATCTAACTTCAATTGGAACTGAACTTGAAATTGAAATACTGGGTGAGAAATATAAGTCAGTTGTTATAGAAGAGTCACCATTTGATCCTGCTAACGAAAGTTTGAGGTCCTAACTATGTCTCTCATTAAAACAAAATCTGAACTTCACGAACAAATGGTGACTTGGCGTCACTATATTCATAAACATCCAGAACTTAGTTTTAAAGAGGAGATGACTAGTGACTTTATAGCTTCTGTTTTAGAGTCTAATAATATTGAAATGCATCGCGGTCTTGCAGTCACAGGAATAGTTGCTACTGTTCATGGAACAAAAAAAGGCAAGGCTATTGGACTGCGTGCTGATATGGACGCTCTTCCAATTCAAGAGAGGAATGAGTTTAGTCATAAATCTATTCATGACGGAAAGATGCACGCTTGTGGGCATGATGGCCATTCGACAATGCTTCTCGGGGCTGCTGTTTATTTAAAACAGAATAATGATTTTTCTGGTACTGTTCATTTTATTTTTCAGCCTGCAGAGGAAGGTGGGGGTGGTGGCCGGGTTATGGTTGAAGAAGGTATATTTGAAAAATTTCCTTGTGAGGCAGTTTATGGGATGCATAATTGGCCAGGTATGGCGGAAGGTCAGTTTGCCGTTCATGATACTGCAGTAATGGCTGCAAATGAAACACTCAAAATTACAATTAAAGGCAAGGGTGGTCATGCCGCTATGCCAGACCAATGTGTTGATCCAATTGTTATAGGAGCTCAAATCATTACAGCGATTCAAAGTGTTGTTTCAAGAAATGTTGCACCACTAGATTCTGCAGTGGTGAGTGTTACTATGGTTGATGCAGGATTTGTATCTAACGTCATTCCGAATGAAATGAATTTAACAGGCTCACTGAGATACTTTAAGTCTGAGGTTGGGGATGATGTGAAGAAAAAAATTAAGACTATTGCTGAAGGAATTAGTCAGTCTATGGGGGCAACAGCATCATTCAGCTCAGTTCCAAATTACCCTGCAACTGTGAATACTCCAAAGCATGCTAAGCTCTGTGCTAGTGCTGCTGAAGTGGTTGTAGGTAGTGCAAATGTTTTAAGGAATGAGAAGCCTAGTATGGGCTCTGAAGATTTCTCATTCTTGCTTAATGCATCTGAAGGTGCATATATTTGGATTGGTAACGGACTTGTTCCAGAAGATGGACCTGAAGGTGGCTGTATGCTTCATAATACTCAATATGATTTCAATGACGAAATTCTTCCACTCGGAAGCAGCTACTGGGTAGAGTTAGTTAAAGGAATCCTAAAGTAATTTTTAAAGGTTTAGCTTATGTTTTCTAAGGCAATTGTTAGAACTCCTGGAAAAAGTTTAATTGATGGCCTCACTGATTCCAAACACCTAGGCTCTCCAGATTATCAAAAGGCTATCACTCAGCATAAGGCCTATATCAAGGCTCTTCAGTCATGTGGCCTTGAGGTTCATGTATTGGAATCTTGTGAGGATTATCCTGACTCGACTTTTGTAGAAGATGTAGCTCTTATAACCCCAAAATGTGCTATTTTTACCCGTCCAGGCGCCGAGTCTAGAAGAGGCGAGGTTGAACAAATTGAAACCGTTTTAAGGGATCAATTTGATAATGTTGAGCGTGTTGAGGCTCCTGGAACTATAGAGGCGGGTGATATCATGATGGTTGATAATCATTATTATATTGGATTATCAGATCGAACAAATATTCAAGGCGCTGAGCAAATTATTGGGATTCTTAATAAATATGGCTATACAGGATCCACTGTAAATCTCAAAGAAGTGCTCCATCTTAAGACTGGTCTTTCTTATCTCGAAAACAACCAATTGGTTATATGTGGTGAATTCAAAAATGACCCTATTTTTTCAAGATTTGATCACATTGATATACCTGAAGAAGAGAGTTATGCTGCAAATTGTATTTGGGTAAACGATAATGTTCTTATTCCAACTGGATACCCACTTGCGAAAGGGAAAATAATTAGCACTGAGTATAACGTTATAGAGGTTGACGTTTCTGAATACAAAAAACTTGACGGTGGTTTGAGCTGCCTATCACTCAGATATTAAAAAGTTTCTACACTAAAGCTAACTTTCTAGTGTTTAAAATGTCGCATTCCTGTAAATACCATAGCAATCCCATGCTCATTCGCTGCTGAGATTACTTCCTCATCGCGCATTGATCCTCCTGGATGAATAATTGCATTTATACCCACTTGAGCGGCTGCATCTATACCATCTCGGAATGGGAAGAATGCATCTGATGCCATGACAGAACCTTTTACCTCTAAGTTTTCATCGGATGCTTTAATGCTGGCAATCTTCGCTGAATAAACTCTAGACATCTGACCTGCCCCAACACCTATGGTCATTTGATCTTTTGCGTAGACGATTGCATTTGACTTAACGTACTTTGCAACTTTCCATGCAAATAATAAATCCTTCATCTGAGATTCAGTCGGACTTAAAGAGGTTACGCAATTCATATCAGATGGATTTAATAAGGTTAGGTCTTTATCTTGAATGAGCAGGCCACCAGATATTTTTTTATAGTCAAAAGCTGGTTGTGTTTTTTCTAGTTCACCACACTCAAGAACTCTAATATTTTCCTTTTTTAATAAAATAGATCTTGCACTATCAGCAATCTTTGGGGCAATGATGACCTCTACAAACTGTTGGTTGATTATGCACCCAGCAGTTTCTTTATCTAACTCACGGTTAAAAGCAATAATCCCTCCAAATGCAGAGGTAGGGTCTGTAAGGTAGGCGCTTTGATAAGCTTGGAAGATATTTTCTCTCGTTGCAACACCGCAAGGATTTGCGTGTTTAATAATGACACAGCTAGGTTCTTCAAAATCCCTGACACACTCTAAAGCAGCATCCGCATCTGCAAGATTATTAAATGAAAGAGGCTTGCCTTGGATTTGTTGACTAGATGATACCGATGCCTCATTGAGATTTGATTCTTTATAAAAGGCAGCATTTTGATGAGGATTTTCACCATAGCGCATAGTTTGTGATTTGATCAATTGAAGATTTAATGTATTTGAAAAGCCATCATTCATTCTGCCAAGATAATTTGCAATAGCGCCATCATATTGTGCTGTATGTTCAAAGGTTTTGAGAGCTAATGACTTTCTCATTTCATGAGTTGTATCACCCCTATTAGTTATTTCATCGAGTACCAATTGATAATCAGAACTATCAACAATCACAGTGACTGAAATATGATTTTTAGCGCTTGATCGAAGCATAGCAGGGCCACCAATATCAATGTTCTCAATAGCATCTTCCTCAGTGCAGTTTGGATTTTGGATGGTTTTTTGAAATGGGTATAAATTAACAACCACAAGATCGATTGGTTTAATTTGATTCTGTGACATCACCTCTTCATCTTTTCCTCTTCTAGCTAAAATTCCACCATGAATCTTTGGGTTAAGAGTTTTGACGCGACCAGCCATCATTTCAGGATAGCCAGTATAGTCAGATACTTCAGTTACAGGAATGTTGTTATCCCTAAGGAGTTTTGCTGTTCCGCCTGTAGATAAAATTTCTATATTTAATAACGAGAGGCCTTTTGCAAATTCAGCTATTCCAGTTTTATCTGAAACGCTGATTAAGGCTCTTTTTATAGGCATTTTAGGATTAAGAGGTGTAGATATTTTTAAGAATTAAATTATAAACTCTTAGAGGTTATAAAGGCTTGCTTTTTTCTTTAAGGTAGCACGGTTTATACCAAGTATTCTGGCTGCCTCACTTTGATTTTGATTGACTTTATCAAGAACATACTTAATAGTTGCTGACTCAGCTTGTTGCGTAACCATCTTAAAAACACCATTAGATGATTCACCGTTCAAGTCTGAGAAATACTTCTCAAGATTTTCTTTAATGCAATCCTGTAAACCCCTTTGTTTCATATTGAATACAAAAATTCATGAAATTTCGAATATTGTTCAGAGTGATCTGACACTCTGTTAATGCTTGGCCAAAAGGCTAGGCCTTTTTCTTGGTCAAGGTGCATAGAATACCAAAAAATATGCTTTCTGGATAGTTGTGTTCCCATTTTATGACCATAAAAATCATGAATTTGTGAAATATGACCCAAAATTAATGGAATTTTTCTCTCTAATGTTGGCTCTTCTCCTGTTTCACCAGATGTCAGAAATTGATTAACTTGACTAATCAACCAGGGGTTTCCTTGCGTGGCTCTTCCAAGCATCACTGCATCTGCACCAGTGAAGTCTAATATATCTTTAGCTCTTTTTGGCGAATCAATATCTCCATTTGCTACAACAGGAATTGATACTTGGCTTGCAATTTTTTTGACTGTATCAAATTCAGCATCACCATTGTATTTCTGTGATCTCGTTCTGCCATGTATTGCAAGCATCTTTATGCCATTATCTTCTGCAATTTTTGCAATTGTTGGTGCATTTTTATTTTCTTCATCCCAGCCTGTTCTCATTTTGAGAGTGACAGGAACTTCAACAGCATTTACTACAGCTTTTAAAATATCTTCTACCAATTCTTCATTTTGCATGAGAGCCGATCCAGCTGCTTTATTGCATACTTTTTTTGCTGGACATCCCATATTGATATCAATAATATCTGCCCCAAATTCTAATGCTTTAATTGCAGAATTTGCTAGTTCTTGTGCCTCTGATCCAGCAATTTGAATGCTGATAGGCAGTTGTTCCGAGCTAAAATCCAAGCGGTGTTTTGATTTATTTGAATTTAATAGATGATTTTGAATTACCACCATTTCAGATGTTGTAAGGCCAGCACCTTGATCCCTGCATATCATTCTAAAGGGTTTGTCACTTGTGCCTGCCATGGGTGCAAGCAGTACTTTCGAAGTTAGTTTATGTGAACCGATATTCATAAAGATATTAACTTAAAGCTTTTTTGTTTGCTTTTCCGCTTTCTTTTTAAGTCTCTTCTGCTTTAGTTTTGATAAATGGTCCACAAACAATATTCCATTTAAATGATCCATTTCATGCTGAATACAAACAGCAAGCATCTCACTTGCTTCAATCTCGAATGATTGGCCTAGTTCATTCAGGGCACTGACTTTAATTTCATTAGCTCTTTTAACACTCTCATAATAATTTGGTACTGAAAGGCAACCCTCTTCCCATTCAATTTCACCATTTTTTTCAATAATCTCAGGGTTAATAAGGCAGATTGGCTCATTACACTCTTCTGATACATCAACAACTATAAGGCGCTGATGAAAGTTAACTTGAGTTGCTGCAAGACCAATTCCTGGCGCATCATACATAGTTTCAAACATATCTTTAACTTGCTTTTTTATCTCACTGTTAACATTCTCAACTGGCTTTGCAACAGTTCTTAAGCGCTTATCAGGGTATTTGAGAATTTCTAATATCATGACTTAATCATTACTGTGTTTTGAATTTTGCTCATTTTATTTGGATAATCTTGGTTATAGTGCAATCCTCTACTCTCTTTTCTAGACAGTGCAGATTCTACAATAATTTTAGAAGTTTGAGCTAAGTTTCTTAGTTCAATTAAATCCTCGGTTACAGTATAAATACGATAATACTCATCAACTTCTTTATTAATTTGCTGAATTTTTAGATATGCGGAGTTCAGTCGATTATTACTTCTAACGATGCCAACAAAGTTCCACATGATCAGTCTTATTTCATGCCATAAATGAGCAATAACTACTTTTTCTTTAGAGGGTGCAACTCTTGAGTCGTCCCATTTTTCAATTTTAGTTTGTGAATTTTCAAATTCACTACCGTTAATATGATTGGCACAGGATTTAGCAAACACTACGCACTCAAGCAAGGAGTTACTTGCCATTCTATTTGCACCATGCACTCCAGTATGTGCGACTTCACCAACGGCATAAAGATTGTTTATGCTGCTTTGTGCATCTATGTTTGTATTAACGCCACCACAAGTGTAATGTGCAGCAGGAACAACTGGGAGAGCTTCTTTAGATATATCAATACCAAGCTCTTTGCAGCGCTGAGTGATTGTTGGAAATCTAGATTTAATCCACTCTTTATCTTTAAATGAGAAGTCTAGATAGACACAATCATAGCCATTAACCTTCATCTCATTATCGATTGCTCTTGCAACGATATCACGAGGTGCTAGTTCAAGTCGATCGTCGTATTTATGCATAAACTCCTGACCATCAGGCAAAAGAAGTTTTGCACCCTCACCCCTAAGAGTCTCTGATATTAAAAAAGATTTGGCATGCGGATGAAAAAGACATGTAGGATGAAATTGGGTAAATTCCATGTTGGAAATCTCACATCCTGCTCTGTAAGCCATCGCAATACCATCTCCAGTTGAAGTATCTGGGTTTGAAGTGTACAAATAAGATTTTGAAGCGCCACCAGTTGCAAGAATAGTTTTGTTTGAACTAAAGGTCACTACCTCCTTCGAGTTTTTATCAAACACATATGCGCCATAACAATTTTTATCTTTAACAACAAGGTCGACAGCAACATATTCTTCAAAAAGCTCTATGTTATTTTTTTGCCTTACCTTAGCAAGAAGGTTGACTTGGATTGACTGACCCGTTTTATCGGCAACATGGGCCACTCTTTTTGAGCTGTGACCACCCTCAGTTGTGAGATCATAGCTATTATTGATGTGAGAAAATTGAACACCAGTGCTTTCAAGATCTTTAATAGCCTGGGGGGCTTGCTCTACCATATACCTGATACTCTTTTCGTTCCCGAGGTTAAAGCCGGTGTTAACAGTGTCTTCAATATGTGAATCAAAATTATCTTCTGGATCTAGTACAGCTGAAATTCCACCTTGGGCATAATACGAAGAGCCTTCCAATATTTTATCTTTAGCAATCACCGCTATTGAGGTGCTACTTGAGAGCTGAACAGCACTCATTAATCCAGCAGCTCCAGAGCCTATTATGAGAACATCGAATTGATATTTTTTAGCCATAGTTTATTGTCACAAAAAGACACAAAATTAAAAAATATTAAAATATTTTTTATATATAATTTCCCGCAAGTTAAACACTACTATATTTAACTTATTTCTCCTTTTAATAGTAGACTAACCCCACACTCTTATTCGAGGTGGGGTTTTTTATTTTAAGGATTTTTTTAATTCATTTCTGGTTTAAAAAATATTAGCAATTTGGGTAATAAAGTAAGATTAACAAATACTGCACTGAGCATTGCAATTGCCATAAATATTCCAAAATATATGCTTGGGATAAAGTTTGATAATATTAAAACCAGAAATCCTATAGCAACCGTTGCTGCCGTATAAAACATAGAAACACCAATAGAGTTATGTGCTCTATACATCGAAGCTTCAAAATCAGCATCAACCAAAAGTTCTGATTTAAATCTACTAATATAGTGTATTGCATTGTCAATACCGATCCCAATAGCAATGGCTGCGATTGTGATTGTCATTATATCCAGGGGTATTCTTGCTAAGCCCATTAATCCAAGAATTATTAAAGACGGTATTATGTTTGGAATTACTGCTATTAGAGCAATAGAAATTGACCTAAATACAATTAAGAAAAGCATAAAAATGATTATAAAAACGGTAAAGATAGTTTTAACTTGTGAAGAAAATAAACTTTGAAGAAGATTGTTATAGAGTGAAAACGTTCCAGTGAAATAAAACTCATCCTCACTGAAGTAAAAGCTTTCAACTAATTCTTTTTTGACATCAATGATTAATTGATTCCTATCTAAGTCGGTGGTTGTTTCCTTGATTCTAGCAACGATCCTGATTTGATCAGTTTCGTCTGAAATATGAGGCTTTAAAACTTGTGATTTTGCAAACTCAGGCATATTGTTTTTGCCAAGCATAAGTAAAAACCCATTAGGCGCTTTTCCATCATTTGATTCTTTGAGGACTTGCATAAAGGTGTCAATGGATAAAACTTTTCCGATACTGGGGATGCTGTCAAGATATTGATGAACATTATGGAAGTCCTCTCTTAAGCTTGCATCTGCCCAGTAAGCACTTGCCAAATCATTAAAAACAATTTCAAGCGGAATCGTACCTCCCAACTCTTTGTCAATGAAATTTAGCCCCTGATAGATTTCAGTATCTTTTTTAAAGTAATTGATGAAGCTATTTTCTACAGAGAGTTTACTTAGGCCAAAAATTGCAATAGCACTGACTAGTGCGATTCCTAAAATTATATTTTTGCCACCTTTGTCTGTAGCAATGGCTAACTTTTGAAGTACATAAAATTTTTCAGTTTTGTGGGATGTTTGAGAAGTTGGAAAGAGGGTCATGACTAATGCAAAGCTGACAAATGATAATACAAAAGCAACCGTTACGCCAATACTCATCATTAAGCCAAAATCTATTACAGGCTGAACATTGCTTGCGGTGAGTGAAGCAAATGCAGCTATCGTTGTGACTACAGTATAGAGGCATGGCCTCAACATTTCATTTAGAGTTCTTCGAGTGATTTCATCATTACTCATTCCTGTCTGTTGATTTAAGATTTCTCTATATCGAACAACTAGATGAATGATAACTGAAAGAGTCATGACCAAAAGGAGTGAAAAGAAATTAGCAGAAATCACTGTCACCTTCCAGCCTATAGCGCTAATCAATCCAGTCATAAATAAGGCACCAATGATACTTATCGCAATTGGAATTAATACCCATCTAACTTTATGAAAAAAGAGTGAAAGCATTAATGACATAGCAAGGATTACTGCAAGACTAAATATAATTAAATCACTCTTTATGAAATCAATCACATCATTTCTAATCATTGGGACCCCACCCAAGTATAGTTTTGCGTTATTTTGATATTGACCCATTGTGGTGCGAATCTCTCCTATTAATTGCTTTAATGAATCGTCATTCATTATTTCACGTGGATCCTCAGTTGCTAGAGGGATTAATAAGGCTGTGGTTTTTAAATCAGCACTGACAATATTATTAGCGTAAAGGGGGCTGGTTTTAAACTCTTTAGCAACTAAGTTTTGGTCTGCTTTTCCGTTATCAATAGTGTAAACATCACTTGCTAGTTCAACTAATGAGAGTGGCGGTGATTGAAAAAGTGAAACATCTAAAATTGATATGACTGAACTAACTCCATTGATATCTAATAAGTCACCCCTTAGTGAGCCTAGGTAAGTCAGTTGATCTTTTGAGAGAACTGTTCCTTTTTTAGCTGTATAGCTGATGACTAATGACTCATCTGAGCCAAAGGTTTCCTGAGTATCAAAGTAAAGTTCTAGATTATTATCTCCATCTAAAGATAATGATTCTGATGAAGCATCAAGAGAAAAGTGTTGTATCTGAAAAAATGATGAACCGATGATCACTAAAAAAGCCAATAATGACCAAAGAGGCTTCTTAGTCAAAAAATTTAAAATTGAATTAAGCATGCCTGCCTATTCCAAATCAAAAAGAGAATTTTTTAGGTGGTTCATGACCTTTCATGAATTCTAGATGAGTCTCAAAAAGAGATTTAGAGTTCCAAATAAGTTCAGTTTCTCTTAAAATAAGAGTGGCGTGCATTTGATTTTTAGAACCTAAGACAACAAATAATTTTCCACCTACTTTTAACAGTTTTTTTAAATCATCTTCAATATTGGGAAGAGCAGATCCAATAATAATTGCATCAAACTGCCCCTCTTTAAAGTTTGAGCTATTAAAAGTGTCATTAATTAGGTTGGTATTGATTATCTTGAGTTTATCTATATTTTCTTTTGCTTTGACATGTAAGTCATGTTCTATTTCTATGCTTGTCACAGAGTTTGATAGTTTTGCTAGAACCGATGTTAAGTAGCCACTTCCAGTCCCAACCTCTAAAATGTCTTCATTGCCTTGAAGGTTTAGACTATCTAAAATTCTTCCTTCTATTTTTGGAGAGAACATCTTATCTGACTCATTAAGAGGTATTTCAATATCTGCAAATACGAGTTTTTGATATTCCTCTGGCACAAAGTTCTCCCGTGGAGTATCTGAAAGCGCTTGATTTGCTCTCACATTTAGCCCACCCCAAGGTCTTATTTGTTGCTCAATTACATTTTTTCTTGCTTCTTTAATATCCATAATTAACCTACTTTCTTTTCCTTGGTGGCATTAAGTCAGTAATTGTTCCTTCAGCCATTTCTGCTGCAAAAGCAGTCGTTTCTGATAATGTTGGGTGAGCATGAATCGTTAACGCAATATCACTCATATCGCAGCCCATTTCAATTGCTAGACTCGCCTCAGCAATTAAGTCACCTGCATTTGTTCCACATATTCCCATGCCGAGAATCTTACCTGATTTAGAATCAAAAAGGCTTTTTGATACTCCTTCAGTTCTTCCAATGCTCAGACTTCTTCCAGAAGCAGCCCATGGGAAAACTCCTTTTTCAAATTCTATTCCAGCTTCTTTGAGCTCCTTTTCAGTTTTGCCAGTCCATGCAACTTCTGGGTCTGTATAGGCAACAGAAGGAATAGTTAGTGCATCAAAACCAGACTTTTCACCACAGATAACTTCAGCAGCAACTTTAGCTTCATGAACTGCCTTATGGGCAAGCATTGGTTGGCCGACAACATCTCCAATTGCGTAGATGTTGTCAACATTAGTTTTCATTTGTTTGTTTGTTCCAATGAAGCCATTGTCATTAATATTGACTCCAGCTTTCTCAGCGTCAATTAACATTCCATTTGGTGTTCTTCCAACGGCAACTAAAACCTTATCAAAAGTATCTGATTCAGGTGCATCTTTACCTTCAAATAAAACTTTAATGCCTTTCTTTAGGGGCTCCATTGAAGTAACTTTAGTGTTTAAAAAGATATTTGCATAATTTTTCTTAGCTTTCTTAAAGAGTGGATTAACAATATCTTTATCAGCAGCAGGAATGATTTGACCTCCAAGTTCAACAATCGTAATTTCAGTGCCAAGAGCATCATAAATTGTGGCCATCTCAAGGCCAATAATCCCACCACCAACTATTAGCATTCGTTTCGGTACGTCATCCAAAAGAAGTGCATCAGTCGAATCCATAACTCTCTTATCATCAAAAGGGAACATCGGGAACTTAGTAACCCTGGATCCTACAGAGATAATGCACTGTTCAAACTCTATAACTTCATCACTTCCATCCAGACTAACTTGATTTTTAGATAAAAATTTGGCATATCCATTAATCACTTTTACTTTTCTTGCTTTGGCAAGTGCATGGATTCCACCTGTTAGTTTATTCACTATGCCGTCTTTATTTTTCTTAACACCTTCAAGATCAATTTTAGGTTTTGAAAAAGTGATCCCAAGTTCACTTGCATGCTTACTTTCGTTAATTACTTCAGCCGTATGAAGAAGAGTTTTGGATGGAATGCAGCCGACATTGAGACAAACTCCGCCTAATGATTCATAGCGCTCAATTAGGGTCACTTCTTTTCCTAAGTCTGCAGCTCTAAACGCTGCAGTATATCCGCCAGGACCAGATCCAATAACTAAAACTTGAGTTTTAATCATAATAACATCTCCATAATATTACTTAAGACTTGATTTAGTTCAGCCATAAACCTTGCTCCCTCAGCACCATCAATGACCCTATGGTCATAAGAGAGTGCCAATGGAATCATGGCTGTTGGTTCAAAAGTGCTACCATTCCAAATTGGTTTAATTTGAGTTCTTGATACACCTAAAATTGCAACCTCTGGGGAGTTGATGATCGGCGTGAATTGTGTGCCACCAATCCCACCTAAACTGGATATCGTGAAACCAGCCCCCTTCATTTCACTTGAATCTAGTTTGCCTTCCCTAGCTCTCAAAGAAATATCTGCAAGCTCCTCTGAAAGCTCAATCAGTGATTTTTTATTAACATCCTTAACAACTGGAACTAGAAGTCCATTAGGGGTGTCTACCGCTATTCCTAGATTGAAGTACTTTTTAAGTATGAGGTTTTCACCACCTTCATCCAAAGAGGCATTGAAGTTAGGGTGGCGCTTTAATACTTGAACAATTGCCTTCATGATAAAAACTAGAGGACTTAATTTGATATTTTTTTCTTTTTGATGCTTACGAAATTTTTCTAATTGATCAATATTTACTTCATCAAATTGAGTGACATGTGGAATTGTGTTCCAGCAATTAGAAAGATGTTTGCCAGATAATTTCTTAATCCTGGATAAAGGAATGGTTTCAACTTCTTCATTTGAAGTCCCATGAGTGACAAGATCTTTTACAAAGGATTTTAGATCTTCCTCAAGAATCCTACCTTTTTTTCCTGTTCCATTAATTCTGGATAAACTAACTCCAAGCTCTCTAGCTAGTTTTCTGATTGAGGGCGACGCATGCGAATTTGAATCAGTTTTCAGTGAAACTTCCTCAGTTTGTTTTGTATGATCTTGTGATACGGTCTTTGTGATAGTTGGCTCATTATCATCATTGATTTTATTATCAGGTTTCTTAGGTTCTTCCACTGAATCATCAGCTTGATCTGCAGAAGCTGAGTCAGTTTCTAGGATGAGTATGAGATCACCTTTAGCTACCTTATCTCCAACCTTTATTTCAAGGCTAGTCACCTTTCCAGAAAAGGGTGCCGGAATTTCCATTGTAGCTTTATCAGTCTCAAGGGTGACGATGCTGTCATTTTCATTTACAACATCTCCAACCTTTACCAGTACTTCGATAATATCTACGGCATCAAAATCACCAATATCAGGTAACTCTACATTTTTTTGGGTAGGCATATGTACTATTAAATAGCTTTATATTTGAACAACGCAATTATCCCAAATTTACTCTATGAAAGGCGATTAATGTTAAAATTAATTTAAACTATAAAACGATAAATAATCCACATTTCCTCTTCATTTTTTAACTCTAGTTATTAATTTATGTCTCTTGCTCTTTCTACTGATAACCTAGCTAAAACATATTCCAATAAACTTGAAGCTTTGAAAGGTATCAATCTAAAGGTAGAGAAGGGTGACTTTTTTGCATTATTAGGCTCCAATGGTGCTGGCAAAACAACAGCAATCGGAATCATTTCAGGACTATTGAAGAGCACTTCAGGAGAAGTGATCATCGATGGCTTGAATCAAAAAAAGCATGTGAATGACATTAAGCAAATGATTGGGCTAATGCCTCAAGAGTTTAATTTTAATCCTCATGAGCCAAATATCGAGATCCTAATTAACCAGGGTGGTTACTTTGGAATTCCTAGGAAAGAGGCTAAAATTCAGGCTGAAATTCTGTTAAAAAAAATGGAACTATGGGATAGGCGTTTTGATGTTGCTCAATCCCTATCGGGAGGAATGAAAAGGCGTTTAATGCTTGCAAGGGCATTAATGCATAAACCGAAAATTTTGATTTTAGATGAGCCAACAGCTGGAGTTGATGTTGAGATACGACAATCGATGTGGCTTTATCTGACGCAGCTCAATAAAGAGGGCATGACAATCATATTGACTACTCATTATTTGGAGGAGGCTGAGTCATTATGCCGAAATATTGCAATTCTTAATAATGGCGTATTAGTTGAGCAGTCTAATATGAAAAAACTCCTCTCAAAAGCTAAGAGGCAAGTCATTATCATTGATACAATTGAAAAATTACCTGAGAGTATTCAAATAAAAAACTGCGATTGTGAAGTCATAGATGAAAATACATTGCAAGTTTCTCAAGGTGAAGGCACAACAATATCTGATGTCATTTCAGCACTATTAGCTCAAAATATAAATGTTTTACATTTAAGAAGCTCTCAAAATCGCTTAGAGTCACTCTTTTTATCACTTACTAGTTAAATATTTATGTGGATCGCATTTAAAACTATTGTTATCAAAGAGATACTGAGGTTTTCTAGAATCTGGGTTCAAACAATAGTGCCACCAGTTATAACAACCTCACTGTACTTGCTAATTTTTGGTGGGTTGATGGGATCCAGAATTGGTCAGATGCGAGGGATTGATTATCTTGACTTCATCGTTCCTGGAATCATCCTGATGACAGTAATCATGCAGTCATATGCAAATACAGTGTCCTCATTCTTTATGACAAAATACAATAATAGCTTTGAAGAATTGCTTGTATCAACCACACCAAATTGGGTAATATTATTAGGCTTTGTGAGTGGCGGTATCGCTAGAGGACTTTGTGTTGGCGCAGCTGTAACATTCACAATTTCTTTTTTTGTTGAAATTCAAATTCATAGCTTTTTAATAATTGCAGTCACTTTCTTTTTAACATCAATAATGTTTGCATTGGCCGGCTTTATCAATGCAGTTTATGCGAAGACCTTTGACGATATTTCTATCATTCCAAACTTTGTTTTACTGCCACTAACCTATCTTAGTGGGATGTTCTATAGTATCGATATCTTGCCTAGTTTCTGGCAGAGCTTGTCAGCATTTAATCCCATCTTCTATATGATGGATTCTTTCAGATTAGGTTTTTTAGGTGTAAGTTCTGTAGAGCTATGGAAGGCTTTTTTGATCCCTGGAGTTATGATAATTGTTTTAGCCTTCGCTGCAAATTTAATGCTTAATCGTGGTGTAAGTATTAAGACAGAGTAATATAGCACCTCGCAAACACAGTCCTCATAAGATATCCACAAAAATTCGTTATGAGTTCGTAATAAAAGAAATAATCTAACTATTATCTTATATGTTTAAACATTCTTTAAAAATTTCAAAAATAAGTTATTTTTTATTCTTAATAGTTATGTTTACTATTAACTCAAAAGCGATTGCTGTTGAAGACCTCTCATATCCATTTAATTCAGATAGTGGAAAGTACTGGCAATACATTAGTGATCAAGTGATGGGCGGTGTTTCTGTTGGTAAAGTTACTCTTGAGCAAGATGGAGAAATGTTTTATGCAAGACTTACAGGCAATGTAAGTACAAGGAATTATGGCGGTGTTATTCAATTACGCACAGGAATTTCATTTGCAAATTCTGAAAAAGATGGCAAAAATCTTCAGGGAGTTCGTCTCAATGTAAGAGGCAATGGTGAAACTTACGATATCCATATATTAACAAATGATATGGCTTATTATGGAGACTTTTATTCTGCAACCTTCCAAGCTGATCCTAATTGGAAAATGATTGACTTGCCTTTTAATAAATTTGAACGCAAGCGTTACAATTCTTCAAAGTTAGATGCTAAAAATATAAGAAGCTTTGCTATTGCTGCTTATGGCCGTAATTTCACATCTGATGTTTCAGTCTCAACAATAGAGTTTTACTATTAGAGAATATTCTACAGAGCCTTCTGAGGATTAGCAGGCTGATCATTTGTATGGCAGTGAACTCCGCCGCCAGCTGCCCAAGAACTTAACATTTCAATTAAATACACGTCACGATTTGGAAAGTAATTCTCGATACGAGATTTAGCTGAAATATCTGTTTCAAGATTCCCAAAGCCAGGCACAATTACAAATCCGTTACCAACTAACCAGTTCATGTAATTTGTATCAAATTTCTGATTTTTATATTCTACAAAGCCCTCAATGGGCTCTCTAATTACAATAAGTCCTGCTTTCTCTATTATTTTTGCTGCATTATTATAAATCTCAGCATCTTTACTATCTGGTTGACATAAAGATCGAGATGTACATTGAACTACAACAACAGTTCCTACTCCAATAAACCGAGCAATACCATCAATGTGTCCTTTGGTAAGGTCTCCATCTGGAATGCCTTCAATGAAGATCACATTTGATACACCAAAGTGTTTCTTCAGATCAATTTCAGCCTGTTGTTTGCTATAGTTCAAATTTCTACTTGGATCACCCATAGTGCTCCAATTTAAAATAACTGTATCTAATCCGTTAAACTCTAGGTTGCCACGCTCATGAACTATATTTATGTAATCAACAGGCATATCAAGTATTGCTCCAACTTTGTCTGGGACCATGTTATCTAAGCTAAAAGGGATATCTGAGCCAAATGCTCCACCCCATGCATTAAAATCCCAATTTTGAATTCTTAATTCATTATCTTCTAAAATATAAATAGGCCCATTATCTCTCATCCATGCATTGTCATTAGGCACTGCATGCCATTGGATATTATTATTTTGAGGGTTTGCTCCTATGCTATTTATCGCATTATGCGCCTCTGTATAATTTTTTTTAGAATTATATAAAATGTGTAGTTTTTCATATCGAGAAATAATCGCAGATATCTTCGCAAAGGTTGGTTCATATTCTTTTTCCCAATAACCAGGCCATTGCATCCAAATTGCCTCTTGATTCTCCCACTCAGCTGGAACACGTTTTGTTGAATTGTTTACTTCATTTGCAGAAGTATTAATGCCTATCACTGAAAGTAAAGCTGCTATAGAGAAAAACCAAATTTTACTTTTTACTATTGTGTTAATTCTTTTGTCCATCTTCCCCATTTTAAATAAAGAAAGAATGATACTTTGCATATATCAAACTAGATTTGGACTTTGGTCTAAGTTGGCATATAATCCTATTTTTTCTAGGAATTTCTTTGATGCGATTTGCTAAATATGAACAACAGTTGAAGTGGTTCGCACTATTCCTCGGCATCCTAAGTACAATTGCCATTATCAATGACTTGTATCCTTACACAATGTTTATTGGACTTCCATTTTGTTTAATCTGGGTTTACTGTGCCTGGCTTCATACTGAAAAACAATTGAAATGGATTAATATAATTTTTACTGGGTTATATACATATGGAATAGTGAATTACTATATTTAAAACTAAGTAATAAAGTATTATTCATCTTCGATGAATTCAAGCAGTAATCAAACTAAGGCGTACGATTTTAAAACTAGAGATATAAAGGTTTTAAAAAAGCTATTGCCGTATTTACTTAAAATGCGAGCCCGTGTTATTTGGGCTGTTAGTTTTTTAATGTTGGCGAAATTGGCTAATGTCGCAGTTCCACTTGCACTAAAAGAAATCGTTGATAGCCTAGATCAGACGAATATAATATTGGTATTGCCACTTGGCATGTTGCTAGCTTATGGCCTTTTAAGACTAGCAAGTTCACTATTTAATGAGCTTCGTGATGCCATTTTTGCCAAAGTTCGTTATCACGCAATGAATTTAATTGCACTTGGTGTCTTTAGGCATTTACATACTTTGGATTTATCTTTTCATTTGGATCGACGCATTGGCGGTATAACCCGTGATATTGATCGGGGAACTCTAAGTGTCTCAACCTTACTCTCCATTTTTGTCTTTAACATTCTGCCTTCTTTGTTTGAGATATGCCTAGTAATTGGCATTATGTGGCTAAATTACGACCTGCTTTTTGCTGGCGTCTCTTTATTGACAGTATTGTTTTATGTTGCGTTAACAATGGCTATTACTACTTGGCGAATGAAGTATCGCTATCAAATGAATGATATGCAATCCGAAGCCAATACCAATGCTGTTGATAGTTTGATTAATTACGAAACTGTCAAATACTTCAATCAAGAAAAATTTGAAGTCGATCGTTATGGTGAGACGATGCAGCGATGGGAAGATCTTGCTACTAAAAGCTTTACCTCGATGACAGCGCTTAATTTTGTTCAAGGTGCGGTAATTGCTATCGGCGTGACCATTGTTTTGATTATGGCAGCACAAGGTGTAGTTGATAAAAACCTTAGCTTGGGTGACCTTATTATGATTCAAGCACTCCTCTTACAGCTCTTTATTCCGCTTGGTGGTTTGGGTATTATTTATCGTCAAATTAAACATAATTTCATTGATATGAATAATATGTTTGACCTATTGGATCGCTCCTCAAAAGTCACTGATATTGCTAATGCATCAGAGCTTAATGTCACTCAGGGTGAGGTTAAATTTGATAATGTCTCTTTTGCTTACGCAGGTAAGAAAGAGGTCTTGAGTAATATTAATTTTGTTCTTAAACCAGGCCAAAAAGTAGCAATTGTTGGCCCTTCTGGTGCTGGCAAGTCAACACTTGCTAAGCTACTCTTTCGTTTTTACGATATTTCTAGTGGTGAAATACATATTGACCAACAGGACATTAAACAATACACCCAAGATTCAGTCCGCGCGTCAATAGGTGTCGTACCTCAAGACCCTGTAATGTTTAATGAAAGCATTTATTATAATATTGCTTATGGTCGTGCAGGTGCAACTGAAGCTGAAGTTAAGGAGGCAGCAAAGCTCAGTTTTATTGATAACTTTATTGACTCCTTGCCGCAAGGTTATGACACTCTGGTTGGTGAGAGAGGTTTAAAGCTCTCAGGTGGTGAAAAGCAGCGTCTAGCAATTGCTCGAGTGCTGTTAAAAAATCCATCGATATTGATTTTTGATGAGGCAACCTCAGCACTTGATTCTTATTCAGAGAAAATGGTTCAAAAGGCTTTAGCAAGTTTGTCACATAAACACACAACATTGGTAATTGCTCATCGCCTTTCTACCATTGTGGATGCCGATCAAATTATTGTCCTTGGTAATGGAACTATTGTTGAACAAGGCATGCATCAACAGTTGCTAGATCTTAATGGCCAATATGCAAGACTTTGGCAAATACAAGTCAACAAGCAAGATCAGACTTAGCTTAATTAAAAAAAATGTGTATCAGGTATGTATCCAAAAATAGTCATTAAAAACTTGATATCAAGTAGAATCAAAATTTACTCATTATGAAATACTCTTTATGAAAAAACTACTCCTAATTTTTTTCATCTCTATCAGTTTAAATGGGTTTGCTAGTAGCCCAATATTAGATGATGGCTCAGTGAAGCCAATGCCTGTGGTGGACTATGTAGATCTTGAACGATTTATGGGAGATTGGTATGTCATTGCAACTATCCCGACTTTTCTTGAAAAGGATGCATTCAATCCCGTTGAAACCTATCAATTATCTAGTGATGGGAGTATTGCAACGACCTTTACTTTCAATAAAGGGGGTTTGAATGGACCAGAAAAAATATATCAACCTCGTGGCTTTATTGAAGATAAGCGCACTAATGCGATTTGGGGTATGCAGTTTATCTGGCCAATAAGGGCGGATTATAGAATTGTGTATTTAGATGATGACTACCAACAAACCATTATTGGGCGCAACAATCGTGACTATGTATGGATTATGGCTCGAACGCCAACGATTTCTCAAGAGGATTACTCAAACTTAGTGACACTGGTAGGCGCCCTTGGATACGACCTAGATGCTTTACGAAAATCTACTCATTCCAGTAACTAGGAGCCAATTACACCCTCTTCACCATTCATAATTCTTCTAATATTTTCACGATGAGTAAAGTAGATAAAAAGATTGATTAGAAAAATAACCATAGTTGCTCTCACATCATGAGTGGTTATGAAATAAAAATAAATTGGAGAGAGCAGCGTTGCAGTTAAGGCTGCGATGGAAGATACTTTCATTACTTTGGCAACGATTAGCCATATAATCGAAAATGTTAATCCTACAAAAAAATTCAACCCTATAAGACCTCCAAGGTATGTTGCCACTCCTTTGCCACCTTTAAATCCATAATAAATTGGGAAAACATGTCCAAGGAAAGCGCTAAGAAGAATAATTGTTAATTCAAATAGGTTTAGTCCAAAATAATGAGCAAGCATGACTGGTATTGCGCCTTTAAGTCCATCAAAAATTAGAACAAATGCTGCAAGTTTTTTACCACCAATTCGCAGAACATTGGTAGCTCCTGGGTTGCCAGAACCTTTGGTTCTTGGGTCCGGTAGATTGCAAATCTTACATATAATTATGGCACTTGAGATTGATCCAAGTAAGTAGCTACCAATTAAAAAATATAACAATAAATTCTCCTGTCACTGTTTAGAACGAAATTTTTAATTACCCGCGAATTATATCAATGAAAGGAATTTATTGTGGTTATTAGTGTATGTCACAAAGGTATCATGATAGTTTTTAATTAATTTATGTAAAGATTATGGATATTGTTTTTGTGCAAGGACTTAAAGTTGATACGGTAATAGGTATTTATGACTGGGAAAAGAAAATTCGTCAAGATATTGTTCTAGATATAGAGATGTCATCTGATATAGCTGCGGCAGCAGAAACTGATCATATCGATCAAGCCCTTAACTATAAAAACGTCTGCAAGCGTGTTGCCGGTTTTGTTCGTGAGTCAAAATTTGAACTTGTTGAAACCTTGGCTGAGCGAATCTGCCAGATCATTCTAAATGAGTTTAATGTTCACTGGGTCAAATTAAAGCTTAATAAAGGTGAAGCAATTACGGGCGCTGAGGGAGTGGGAGTAATTATTGAGAGGTCAAAGAGTTAATGAGCCTGCTGCATCTTAATATTGGATCAAACCAAGATAGACGAAAAAATATTCGTTTAGCACTAGATCAGCTCCAACCTTTCTTTACTAAAATTACTATTTCTTCAATTTTTGAGAGCCCTTCTGAGGGTTTTGAGGGTAGTGATTTTTATAATGTTGGGGTCAATGTTGAGACCCATAAAAGTGCTTCTGAAGTGATACATTTTTTGCATCAAATTGAAGACTCACTTGGAAGGAATCGAGAGCTCCCAAAATTTTCTTCGCGGATTATTGACCTTGATCTTGTTTTGTATGATGACTTAATTGATGAAAAATTAAATATACCTCGAAAGGACATTCTTAAGTATGCATTTGTCTTAGCACCACTTTTTGAACTGAATCCTGAAGGAATACATCCTGAAAAAAAGGTTCTTTATTCAAGCCTTTGGAAAGATTTCCAGAGTAATCAGGATTTTGATTTGCACAAGTATAATATTGATAAACTATATAATTAACCTTATTTAAATTCGATACCTAAAAGATAATTATTCATATAAATAATGAGTGTTATAAGCCGAATTTATCTATAATTTATTTTTAAAATTAAAATGACCAATAACATGAAAAAAATAACAGCACTAACATCACTAATTGTTCTATCAGTTTTTGTTTTTTTTACTAACACTACTCAGGCTGAGTTTGTTGCTGGAAAGAATTATGTTGTTCTAGATAAACCTGTTGAAACTCAAACTGGAGATCAAATTGAGGTTAGAGAGTTGTTTTGGTATTTTTGTCCTCATTGTTTCTCTGTTCATCCTATGCTTGAAGAATGGATGCAGACTATGGATAGTTCAGCTCAATTGGTTCTTCAGCCTGCTGTTTTCCCTGGGTGGGAGTATGGCTCTACTTTTTATTATGTTTTAGAGGAATTGGGTGAACTTGACCGATTACACTCAGCATTGTTCAATGCGATTCATATTCAGAAATTAAACCTCAAGACTCAACAAGACTTTGTGACATGGCTTGCTTTAAATGGAGTAGATGAAGCCAAAGCAAATAAAGTTTGGGAATCATTTCCAGTTAAGGTTGCAGTGAATAAAGCAAAAGCTAGTACATATAAATACCGTATTACTGGAGTTCCTGCATTTATTGTAAATGGAAAATATATGGTTAATGCTACAAGCGCTGGCAGTGAAGAGAGAATTTTTGAAGTAATCGATTATTTAATTCAAAAAGAAACCCAATAATACATGGATAGGCCTAAAGCCGATTCAGTTTTAGTACTTTCGGGCTTAGATCCATCAGGTGCTGCTGGGATTGCTGCAGATATAGAGACTATCAATCAATTTGGACTGACTCCGCTTCCAATCATTACTCTACTAACTGCTCAAAATACTCAAAAAGTAGAATCATTAGAAGTTACAAAAAATGATCTTTTGGAGCATCAATTTAAGTTAATTGATGAGGATATTCACTTTAATACAGTCAAAATTGGCCTTTTGGGGTCATCAAGTCAGATTATTGCTATTTCTAATCTGATAAAAAATAGAAAACAACTCAATATTGTTCTTGATCCTATTTTAATTTCAGGAACCAATGAAAATTTAAGTTCCATTGAGATCATGGAGGCTATGAAAGCTCATCTTTTCCCTCTTTGTTTGGTGCTAACACCTAATCTAGCAGAGCTTAATGCTCTTGCTCCTGGTTTAGATGAACAGGCGGCAGTCGCGAGCCTTAACTGCCCGTGGATTCTTGTAACCACTTCTGACAGTTCAGAGGCTGAAATTGAGCATCGCCTCTATCATGAAGCTAAGCTAATTAAAAAGTTTATTTACGATAAATTACCACACAAATTTCACGGTTCAGGCTGCACCCTTTCAAGTGCAATTTCAGCGTTAATTGCAAGCGGTGATGATGTTGATGTGGCTTGCAATAAGGCACTTCAGTATACTTATCAATGTCTATTAAACGCAAAAAAGCTTGGTAAAATGCAATTTCATCCAAATAGAACTTCATCTAAACTAATATGACCTTTATCGAACAATGGCTAAGATCTGATATAAAAAATATCGACGCTTATCATGTGCCTGTTTCAAAGGATATGATTAAGTTAGATGCAATGGAGAGTCCTTTTGGCGTTCCTGAAGATTTGAAAGTTGAATTCTTAAAATGCATTGAGCAGTCTGAGGTAAATAGATATCCTGAAGCTGATCCAAGTCCACTTAAAGATACCCTTAGATCCCTTATGGATATACCTGATGAATTTGGTATTCTCCTTGGGAATGGCTCAGATGAGCTGATTCAGCTTCTGGCACTTGCATGCAGTAAAGATGATTTGATAATGAGCTTTGAGCCAAGTTTTGTGATGTATGAGCTTGTGTCAAAGTATGTTAATTTAGAGTACTTTGGGGTTCAATTAGACTCTAACTTTGATATCAACTTAAGTGATGCACTTTTAATTATCGAAAGAGAGAAGCCAAAGATAATTTTTATTGCTTACCCAAATAACCCAACAGGTAATTGCTTTGATTATGATGCTATTATTGAAATCATTAAATCAACTAACAGTATGGTTATTCTCGATGAGGCTTACTATGCATATTCAGACAAAAGTTTTTTATCTGAAATTTCAAATTTCCCTAACTTACTAGTTTTAAGGACCATTTCAAAAATTGGTTTTGCTGGACTTAGGCTGGGCCTCTTAATTGGAGATCAAGAAACAATAGCACAATTAAACAAGTTGAGACTTCCTTACAACATTAATGCCCTGACACAAACTAGTGCCAATTTTTTACTCCAGGATAAGCAACGAATAATTAATAATGCACAAATAATTATTGAAGAAAGAAGGCGCCTTGCTCATGAGCTTTCATTGTTTTCAAAATTTAAAGTCTACCCTTCACAAACCAATTTTATTCTTGTTCATTCTGAGGATGCACATTCTCTGCATACTGCTCTTAAAGAGAATGGGATATTGATTAAAGGTTTTCCCAAAGGCTCTAAGTTATCAGATTTTATTCGTATTAGTGTTAGTGAACCGGTTGAGAATAACATCCTTATAGATGCAATCAGGAATTACTATGGTTCATAGAGAAGAGTTAGATAATTATTGTAATAAATTCTTATGTGTTAAAAATTTTAAGGATTATGGCCCCAATGGACTCCAAATTGAAGGATCTGACACTATTGATAAAATTATAAGTGGTGTTAGTGCCAATTTAGATCTTATTGAGCTTGCGATTGAAGAAAATGCAGATGCTATTTTTGTCCACCATGGTATTTTTTGGGATAACGAATCTAATTTAATAACGGGGGCGAAGCGGAAGAAGATTGCCCTGCTTATGAATAATAATATCAATCTATTTGGTTACCACCTTCCATTAGATGACCATCCTGAAGTAGGAAATAATATTGAATTAGGTAGAATCCTTGGAATAAAAAAAATGAGGCCAGTTGAGGATAGTTACCTTTGGCAGGGTGAATTAAAAACTGATTTAAAGAGTTTTTCTAGTTTAATTGAGAAAGAGCTGGGAAGGACGCCCCAGTTATTTGGTGAAATGAAAGAATCAGTAAACAAGATTGCTTGGTGCACTGGTGGAGCACAAGGCTTCATAGATGAGGCTATAAAACTCAAGGTTGACTTATATTTAAGTGGTGAGGTTTCTGAAAGAACTCCTGCAGCAGCTAAAGAGAATGGTATTGCCTTTATCTCAGCTGGACACCATGCAACTGAAAGATATGGAGTTCAGTCACTATGCAATCATCTCAGTGCTAAATTTAAATTGCAACATCAATTTATTGATGTCGATAACTCTGTCTAGTTACATTATCATTTGGAGCCTCCATGGAGCGTGTAAATTTATCTAGTTCTTCTAGCATTAGTAGAATAATTTATGGAATGTGGCGTTTAGCTGACGACATCAATACCTCATCAAAACATATTAGTGATAAAGTTAATCTTTGCCTGGGTCAGGGGATAACTTCATTTGATCAGGCTGCTGTATATGGTTTATATTCAGCTGAAGCATTATTTGGAGAGGTTTTGAAAGCTAATCCATCGTTAAGGCATAAGATTGAGATTGTCTCTAAATGTGGCATAGTCAACCCCTCTGATAGATATGCTGGTGTATCTGTGAGTCATTATGACACCTCAAGGGAGCATATTTTTAATTCTGTTGACGCATCTTTAAAGAATATGGCTACAGATTATCTAGATCTACTATTAATTCATCGCCAAGATCCTTTTTTGGATCATCATGAGACTGGAAAGGCTTTAGATGATATTATAAAGTCCGGGAAAGTTAAAGAAGTTGGTGTCTCAAACTTTAAGTCTTGGGACTTCACTCTTCTGCAGTCAGCCATGAAAAGTCACCTAGTTACTAATCAAATTGAAATGTCCTTAGCTGCAACTGACTCTTTTACAAATGGAGATCTGGCTTTTCATCAGGAGCAAGCAACAACAATTATGGCTTGGTCACCTCTTGGAGGCGGCAAACTGATGAAGGATAAAGGAATACTTGGTAAGGCCTTAAAAAAGATAGCCGTTAATCAAAATGTTGATATAGCAGCAGTTGCAGTTGCTTGGTTATTGGCTCATCCAGCAAGGATTTGTCCTGTAATGGGGACAAATAATCTAAATAGGATAGCGAAAATTTCAGATGCTATGAATGTAAAAATGGATCGTGAGTCTTGGTTTGAGTTGTACACAGCTTCGTTTAATGATGGTAAATTGCAATGGAGACTCCCTTGATTTTATTAAAAATAAGAGTATTTTCTTGATTTCAGGCAATAAAAAGCCGAAAGTGTTGTATATATTTATGAATATTAGGTCTAGTACTTTATAATCTAAAGTCTTTTTAAAGCCTTAGAACATTATGAGTCAAAAATATAACGTAGCTATTGTTGGAGCAACTGGTGCAGTTGGTGAAACTCTAATCTCAATTCTTGATCAGAGAAACTTTCCTATTGAAAATCTTTACCCTTTAGCCTCAAAAAGATCAGCTGGAAGTAAGGTCTCTTGCCAAGGTAAGTCATGGGTGGTTGAAGATCTTGAAACTTTTGATTTTTCAAAGGTCCAGATTGGATTGTTTTCAGCTGGAGGAAGTATTTCGGAAAAATATGCCCCCATTGCAGCTGAACAAGGCTGTATCGTGATTGATAATACTTCACATTTTAGAAGGGACGAGGAAATCCCTTTAGTAGTTCCGGAAGTAAATCCCCATGCAATCGCTAACTATACAAATCGCAATATTATTGCTAATCCCAATTGTTCAACGATTCAGATGTTGGTTGCTCTTAAGCCAATATATGATGCTGTAGGCATCTCAAGAATTAATGTGGCAACATATCAGGCGGTTTCAGGCAGTGGCAAAGAAGCAATTACAGAGCTCACCTCTCAAACTGCTAACTTACTCAATGGTAATGATGTTGAAGTGGAAGTATATCCTAAGCAAATAGCATTCAATGCTATACCCCATATAGATACTTTTCAAGAAAATGGATACACAAGAGAAGAGATGAAAATGGTCTGGGAGACACAAAAAATCTTTGAGGATGAAAGTATTCTCGTTAATCCAACGGCTGTAAGAATTCCAGTTGTATATGGTCATTCTGAGGCTGTTCATATAGAAACTAAAGAGAAAATTAGTGCAGATGATGCTAGGAATTTACTTGAAAAAGCTGACGGCGTGGTAGTGATGGATCAAAGAGAGGATGGTGGTTACGCAACTCCATTTTCTGAAGCAACTAATAATGATGCAACTTATGTCAGCAGGATAAGAGAAGATATTAGTTTTGAAAATGGGTTAAATATGTGGGTTGTTTCCGATAATATTAGGAAAGGAGCGGCTCTGAACACAATTCAAATAGCTGAAATACTCATCAGAGACTATATTTCATAAGATAAAATCAAATCATGATTATTAAAGAGCGCAAAACAAACGAAACTGACATCAAAATAAGCCTTGAGCTTTATGGCGTCGGTAATTCTAAAATTGAAACAGGTGTTCCATTCTTGGATCACATGTTAGATCAAATTGCTCGTCACGGATTAATGGACCTGACCATTGACTGTAAAGGAGATAATGAAATTGATGATCATCATACTGTTGAAGATATTGGAATAACCCTTGGGCAGGCTTTTTTTGAGGCAGTAGGTGATAAAAAAGGCCTAACTCGATATGGTCACGCATATGTTCCTCTTGATGAGGCGTTATCAAGAGTGGTTGTGGACCTATCAGGGAGGCCAGGATTAGATCTAGGTGTTAAGTTCACAAGGGATAGAGTGGGTTCATTTGATCTTGATCTTATTAGAGAATTTTTTCAAGGGTTTGTTAATCATTCATTGGTCACTCTTCATATTGATAATTTAAAGGGAATTAATTCGCATCATCAAGCTGAAACAGTTTTTAAGGCATTTGGAAGGGCACTTCGAATGGCTACAACTCCAGATGAAAGGCAATCAAATATAATTCCCTCAACAAAGGGTTCACTCTAGAAGATAACTAGGAAGGGCAACATGCAAACAATTGCAATTGTTGACTACGGAATGGGAAATGTCCGTTCTGTTCAAAAAGCATTAGAATATGTTGCTCCAAATGATGAGTGTATTCTGACAAATGATCCAAAAGTTATTCGAGACTCAGATAGAGTTGTTTTTCCAGGTCAAGGAGCTATGGGCTCCTGCATGAGAGCACTTGAGTCCAATGATCTTATAAGTGAAATAAAATTATCTTCCGAATCGAAACCATTTCTAGGAATTTGTCTTGGACTTCAGTTATTATTTGGTTATAGTGAAGAAAATAATGGTACAAATGGTCTTTCAATAGTACCAGGTGATGTCGTTAAATTTAATAATAAAGATTTAAAAATACCACATATGGGTTGGAATAACGTTAATCAAGTAAAAAATCATCCACTTTGGTACAAAATTGATAATAATAGCCGTTTTTATAGTGTCCATAGTTATTACGTTAATCCGACTGACACTTCTTGCGTGGTGGGGACAACAGAGTATGGTCAATTATTTGCTTCTGCAATAGCTATTGATAAAATATTTGCGGTTCAATTTCATCCTGAAAAGTCACAAAGTGATGGCCTTCAATTACTCAGAAATTTTGTTGAGTGGGCTTAATTTATAAGCGTTATTAGTGGTCTAAATCTAGGCTATTAATCTATAAATTTTTTAAAGCTGCTTTAGAGCCTGAATGTAACCATCAAGATCAAAAGCAGCATTATTTTTTTGAGCATTGAAAATCATTTCTGCTATATGTTCCATCATCATATGTTCTACTTCGTGCGCATCTTTGATTTTTAGTAAAAGTTGACTATGAATTTCCTTGATTCCTTTTGGTTGGTCGATTGTAATTTGATCCTGAAGGGTCAAATGAAGGTTAATATGAAGAAAGGGGTTGGTGATGCCTTGCTCAGGAAAATACTCTGAATCTAAGTTCTTGATTAAGTTTTGATATTCTGGATGCTGTTCAACTATCTTTGATAATTGAAGTTCCAATGGCTCTAGTTGTTCCTGACTAGTGTATTTTTCCCAGGCTTGTTTTAGATATTGTCGTTGTTTAGATCTGTCAGAAGTAAACACTTAATATGCTTTAAATATTTTTCTCTTCATATTCACACAAATCTAGCAAGGTACAATCAGGACAGTGCGGTGATCTTGCCTTACATACGTATCTGCCATGAAGAATCATAAGGTGGTGTGCTGGAACTTTAAATTCATCGGGTATGAATTTAATGAGTTTCTTTTCAACTTCTAGAACAGTTTTCCCAGATGCGATTGCCGTTCTGTTGGCTACTCTATATATGTGCGTATCTACTGCAATAGTAGGTTGACCAAATGCAGTATTTAGAACTACATTGGCTGTTTTTCTGCCTACACCTGGTAAAGCTTCAAGTTCCTTTCTAGTTTCTGGAACTTCAGAGTTATATTTATCAATCAATATCCTGCAAGTTTGAATGATATGCTTAGCTTTTGAATTAAATAGACCAATAGACTTGATTGTTTCTCTTAAGGTATCTTCACCCAGCTCAAATATAGTTTCGGGTGTATTTGCAAGAGGAAATAAGATATCTGTGACTTGATTAACGCTCTTATCAGTCGCTTGCGCTGATAGTGTAACAGCAACTAGAAGTTCAAACGATGTTGAGTAGTTCAGTTCAGTTGTAGGATTTGGTATTTGCTTTAAAAGCCTACCAAACATTTCACTTCTTGTTTCTGCGTTCATTTGAACCTTTTTATTGATTAAACTATGGCCAAATATTATACTTAATTTTTACATATTTATCAATAACTAGCTCTTGCTCTTAGATAAATGATTGTGCATAGTCTTCTAGCTCTTTCCAAAGGTTTTCCCTTCCAGGCTGACTCTCTCTGAGGCTTTCTATGCTTCTTTCAAAGCTATCAATTGAAAGAAATCCATTTGCACCACTCTGAATTCTGGATTGAACTATTTCAAACCACTGTTCTTGTTCAAATTCATTGAGTAGCTGAGGATAATTTCTTGCTTTAAAATTTAAAAATAACTTGGCCAGTCTTCTATCTTCAAATTCTGGGACAAATTCAGATAGTTGAGTTGGTGATAAATTTTGAATCTCATTGCAAATTTGTCGATCATTGTTACTTATAAAGCCATCATATAGTGACTGATCAACATCTCTGCTTGGCTCCCTATCAGAGTCATTTCTATAAATTGCACGCACTTTATCTTCAATACTTTGGCTATTCTTCTGAATAAATCGTAAATTTTTCAGACACTTGTCTAAGTTTAATTCAAATTTCTCAATCAAAATTGGCGATAGTTTAAAGTTATCTGAGTTTGGACTACATACAAACATTGGGCTTTTGTTATAGACCAACTCACTGAGATCAAGCTTTTCAATGCCTTTAGGTAGGTCTGATTTTTTGGAAAACGTTAATGTTTTTAATTCTTCAGACTCAAGCTCTAAAAAAATCTCAGGGTCTTGATTCAAATTAAAGACAATCGAACGATCATTGTATTCAGGATGATTACAAATTGAAGTAACGAGTCTTGTAAATGATGACTTATAGCCAAAAGATGAAGTTGTTAAAAGCATAGGGTGAAGAGGCTTTACCAGTTGAGCGACTTCTTTTTTATCATTCAGGCTTAACGCGTAATTAAAAAACTTTGGCTGCGTATCTTTGATAATCCTTGCAATACCAATAGTAGCTCTAACATCAGCCATTGCATCGTGAGCATTAGTATGTTCAATGTGATTAGCAGGAGCTAGCCTATCAAGTTTAAAGATAGGTCTATTTCTTTCATTTTTAACCCAATTAAGGCTTCCCTCTTCTTTATGTGCATAGCAAAATCTTGCCACATTAAGTATGTCCCATCTTGCATTGCCATTTTGCCAATGCCAAGAGTAAGGATCTAAGAAGTTTCTGAAAAGAGTGTGCCTTGTATATTCATCATCAAATGCAATTGAGTTGTATCCAACAATGCAGGTACCAGGTTTAGAGAATTCATCATGAATTTTCTTTATAAACTCATGCTCAATAAAGCCTTTTTTTTCACACAGTTGAGGTGTGATACCTGTAACTGCGCAAGCTTCAGGAGCTGGAAGAGAGTCATGAGTGGGTTTACAGTAAAACATATGCTCATCGAGAACATTTAGATTTTCATCTGTTCTTATTCCTGCAAATTGAGCAATTCTTTGGACTTTTGGTGAAAGGCCAAAGGTTTCGTAGTCGTACCAGTAAAATGTATTCATGTATTCCTGTATTTACAGTAATTATATATGTAACAAGAGATTTTTAACAGGCATGGCTTGATTAATCAAAGAGTCCACCTTAAAAAAATAAGACGTACAGAGCTAAACTTAAAATCAATAAGAGATTTAAATTAAAACTGTTTTTTCTTTAGGTTTTAAAAAAACCAAAAAACAGTTTAATACGAAACGTTAATTTAAAAACCCAGCACTGAGGCTGGGTTTTTATAAAATAATTCTTAAATTATTTCGCTACTACGTTAGCAGCTTGAGGGCCTTTAGCGCCATCTTCAAGTTCGAATTCTACTTCTTGGCCTTCCTCTAGTGATTTGTAACCATCACCTTGAATAGCTCTGAAGTGAACAAATACATCATCACCACTTTCTTGTTCAATAAAACCAAAACCTTTTTTTGCGTCAAACCATTTGACGCGTCCTGTTGTTGTAGACATGCAGTCTCCTAAAAAAAAATAAAACATGGAAAAGATGCAACCAACCCAAATTACTGTGAAACCGTCATACAATGAAGCAACAACACAACATAAAAATCAGCTGAATTTTAACCAGCATTTGCAATTTTAACCTAAAAATTCAAAAATGTATATTAATTTGATAGTAGCAGTATTTTGAGGCTATTTTCTAGACCTGCTTCTTGAAAATTTCTTATCTCTATTTGAGCGCGGCTTGCCATTTCCTTTTCTTTTTGAGTGCTCTCTTTTGAAATGACTTTTTGATTCACGAGGCGCTGTACTGTTATTTTTTTCTGAAAGCTCCTCTATATTTAGTTTCTTATCATAGACTCTTGTGTTTTTCAAAATAGCAAGCGTTTCTTTTGGCATCTCATCAGGTAAATCAACCGTTGAGAAATCTTGGAAAATTTGAATAGCTCCAATAAAAGCGCTACTAATCTCTGCCTCATTTGCTATTGCACCTAGAATATTTCCAGGTTTGATATTGTCTTTTCGTCCAACTGATATTCTATATCTTCGCATTTGAATAGAGGGATTATCTTTAAGAGGATCAGCCTTAATCGAAATTGAAATTTTATTTTTATTATCTGAGTCAAATTTAGGTTGATTAATCTCTTTCTCATTAAGAAGAAGCGGCTCAGTCCCTTGCGCCATTAGCGCTAGAGATGAAGCAATCTTAAATGCGTCAACTTCATGCTCTGCTTGATAGCTTGATACGAGTTCTTCAAAAATAGTTAAATCTTGGTTTTCCAGGGTATTAGTAATTCTTTGTTTAAAGTTAATGACTCTTTGTTCATTGATAATTTTTGCTGAAGGGAGCATCATGGGATCAATCGGCTGACGTGTAATTCTTTCAATCGTCTTAAGCATTCTTCTCTCACGTGGTGCTACAAAAAGAATCGCTTTCCCTTCTCTTCCAGCTCTTCCAGTTCTTCCTATCCTATGAACATATGATTCAGGATCTTGAGGTATATCATAATTTACTACATGAGAAATTCTCTCTACATCTAGCCCTCTAGCAGCAACATCCGTTGCAATTAATATATCAATTTTGCCATTTTTGAGTTGCTGAATAATTCTCTCTCTTTGGTTCTGAGCAATATCACCATTGATTGCTTCAGCAGTAAATCCTCGAGCTGATAATTTTTCTGCCAAATCTACAGTTGCAGTTTTTGTTCTAACAAATATAAGAAGAGCATCAAATGACTCAACTTCTAAAATTCGCGTTAGCGCATCAAGTTTATGAACTCCACCAACCAGCCAGTATCTTTGGCTAATTGTCATTGCTGTAGCAGTCTTTGTTTTTACTTTTACTATTTTAGGATTGTTAAGAAATTTTTCAGCAACCCGTCTAATAACATCTGGCATTGTTGCTGAAAAAAGAGCAATTTGGCGCTCTTTAGGTAGCTTTTCCATGACCCATTTGACATCATCAATAAAGCCCATTCTTAACATTTCATCTGCCTCATCTAAGACGAGTGCCTTGAGTGAATTTAGCTTAAGGGTTCCTCTTTTTAGATGATCCATGACTCTACCCGGAGTACCTACCACTGCATGGACTCCTCTTTTTAAGGGCCTTAGTTGAACATCATATGACTGTCCACCATATATCGGGAGAACATGAAAACCTTTAAGATGTCTTGAGTATGTTTGGATTGCCTCAGAAACTTGAATAGCGAGCTCCCTAGTAGGAGCTAGCACCAAAAGTTGAACTTGATTATTACTTATATCTATTCTGTCAATGAGAGGAAGAGAAAAGGCTGCTGTCTTACCTGTTCCAGTTTGAGCTTGACCAATGACATCATGGCCATCAAGAAGATGAGGTATGCATTGCTCTTGAATTGCAGAGGGTGTTTCATATCCTACGTCATCAAGTACTTTAATGATTTCTTTAGATAGGCCAAAACTGTTAAATGTAATGCTTGATGCATGCTCAGACATGATATGAGAGGGCAGTGAAAATAAAGGGCGGTATTATACCTTGATTTAACTCTTCACATGAAGATGAGGTCACTAGTAATGGTAAATGAATTAAAAAGTATTATTAATCAAACCATTTAATTGAGCAGCCCATAGAAGGAATTTGATCGACTGGTCCTTTTTCAGTCTCAGCAATAGTCTTCATTGCCTCAAATAGCTCTCGTTTTGCATCTGTGACAGACTCTTTTCTGGATTCATCAAGTCTTCCCCGATATTGTAATCCAAGATCTTTGTTGTATCCAAAAAAATCTGGGGTACAGACAGCACCGTAAGACTTTGCAACTTCTTGTGTTTCATCAATTAGATAGGGGAAGGAAAAAAATAGATCTGTTGAAATTTTTTTCATATTCTCAAACGAGTCTTCTTCATACTCATTTGGATTATTTGACATAATACCAACACTATTTACACCAAGTTTCTTAAGCTCATTCGTATCTCTGATTATTCGTTTAATAATAGATTTCACATAAGGGCAATGATTACAGATAAACATAATCAATAAGCCATTTGGTCCTTTTAGCGAATTTAAGTCATAGTACTTTCCATCTACTCCCTTTAGTTTGAAATCAACTGCAGGTAAATTGAAGTCACAAATTGGGCTTTCAGTTCTCACCATGACATGTTTATTTTAAATTTACTCATGACCTTAGTATAGTTTGAATAATGTGTCCTGCCATCATTAAACCAAAAATATTGGGCATATAAGATATAGCTCCATTTACCGCTCTTGGCCTCCCTGGCGGCGATAGATCAGTTTCATTAACTGCCTCATGAGGAAGAGCCTTAATTTGTACTTCTGTAGAGTGAACCACTGGAAACTTTAATGAGGCGTGTTTATTTCTAAGTTGTCTTCTTAATTCTCTAGCCAGGCCACAATACTCTGTTTTATCCATTCTTGAAATTGTGACTTTCGTTGGATCAAGTCTTCCACCTGCTCCCATGCTAGATATTATTGGCATATCTGAACGATTACAAGCATCAATTAAATTTGTTTTGCAGGCAATAGCATCAATACAATCTGCAACAAAGTTCAAATCGGAATCAGTGGCAATTACCTCAGCTTCTTGACTATCAATAAACAGGTTTTTTTCATTAATAATAGTATCCGGATTAATATCTCTTAATCTTTGCGCAAGGACATTAACTTTTGACTCACCTAAAGTCGAATGAAGTGCAATAAGCTGACGATTCAGATCTGTTTTGGATACTGTATCAAAATCAATTAGGGTTAATTCGCCAATTCCTGCTCTACAAAGAGATTCAGCGCAAGCTCCACCGACTCCACCAAGTCCAGCAATAACGACATGTGACTCAGCCAATTGAGCTAAACCCAGCTGACCCACTAATATTTCAGTTCGAGCACAACTTCCAGCCATTAACTAATCTTAAAAATATTAAAAGTATTTTGATCGCATTGTTCTATGACTTGATCAACGGTTATTTTTTTTATTCTTGCTACTCTTTCGGCAACTTGAATCAATTCATCGGGATTTTTCCTGTCATCTGTTTCAATGACTATCGATTCGATGGGTAGGAATTTAACGATATCATGCAGCTTGTATGCATGAGGATTGGTAAGAGAGGTTCCAAATCCAAATGAAAAATTAATTTTTAGTAAATTTTCAGCTTGTTGGAGGCTTCCAGAATAGGCATGGATTACGCCTCGTGATTTTGAATATGACTTAAGTAAGTCAGTGACGTCTTCCGTAGCATGAACTGAGTGAATGATTAATGGCAAGTCAAACCTTGTCGCTAAAGCAACTTGCTCGTCAAAGAAAAATCGTTGCGTGTTTTGATCTTTTACCTTTGCATAATCTAATCCGCATTCTCCAACTGCAATAGGCTTTTCCTCTTCAATTCGAACTTCAAGGTCATGCAAATCAATCATTTGATGATCTTTTACAAACCATGGATGAATCCCAAGGGCAAAATAACTATTGTCATTGGAATGACAGCATGCAATGACGCTATCCCAGTTATCTTTCCCAGTGGAAGGGATAATAACCCCAGTTGTTGAGCTTGATGGTGAATTAACGTTATCAAAATCTAAGTGTATGTGTGAGTTAAGCATTACTTCCTTTGTGATCTAATGGATAATATAATAAAATTTTTTTAATCAAAATAAATGCCGCTTTTTTCTAAAAAATTATCTGAAGTTAATCTAGTATTGTTAGTTGCAGCATTTCTAACTTTAACGGGTAATTTTACATTTTTAGAAAAAACATTGCAGATTTATCCACTATCTGAAAACTGGTTATTTGTAGGATCTTTATTTTTATTTTTATTCACTTTTCTATCTGCATTGCTTATAGTATTGTGTTTTAGATGGTCACTAAAACCGATTTTAATCCTTTTACTGCTTATCTCTGCAGTTTTGACTTACAGTACCAATAACTTTGGCGTAGTTTTTGATCATAATATGATCACCAATACTTTTGAGACTGATACAAGTGAATTTAGCGATCTTGTCAGCATTAAATCATTAATTTATTTCTGCCTATTGGGCCTAATTCCATCAACTTATGTATGGAAAATCCAACTTGTCAAATCTTCAATTAAAACTCAATTATGGCAAAGAGTTAAGATGTTGTTGGCACTGATTGTTGTTTTTGTCATTGTTGTTTTATCTTTTTCTAAGCATTACACATCTTTTGCTAGAGAAAATCGAGATTTAAGACTCTATATCACTCCAACTTATTATTTGTACTCTTCAGTAAAGTTTATTAACTCTCAAATAGAGACAAGTGCTAAGCCATTTAAGGAGATTGGCTTAGATGCCAAAATTAATAAAAAGTCAGATAAAAGACGATTAGTCATATTTGTCATTGGAGAAACTGCTCGAAGGGATCGTATGTCAATTAATGGCTATGATCGGAAAACGAATCCCTATCTTGAGCAAGAGGATATTATCTCATTTAAAGAAATGACATCGTGTGGCACTGATACAGCGCTGTCAGTTCCATGTATGTTTTCAATCCTTGAACGTGGTAATTATTCTCATGCCAAAGGAAAAAATATGAGTAATGTGCTCGACCTAATCAGTCAGGCTGGAGCGAGCGTAATCTGGTTAGAGAATAACTCTAGTTCAAAAAGCGTTGCAGATCGAATTGAATTCAAAGACTATCGATCCTCTGAAAATAATCCTATCTGTAATCCAGAATGCAGGGATGAAGGAATGTTGATTAACTTACAGAATTACATTAATGAACAAAATAAAAGAGACACATTAATCGTGTTACATACTATGGGTAGTCATGGACCAGCCTACTATAAGAGATATCCAGAAGAATTTGAGGTATTCAAGCCAATCTGTAAAACAAATCAATTAAATGAATGTTCCAATGCGCAGATTAGTAATTCTTACGATAATACAATTTTGTACACTGACTATTTTCTCTCGAAGGTCATAGAGCTTCTTGAAAGCAATTCACAAGAATCAGACACTGCTATGTTTTATGTCAGTGACCATGGTGAATCACTAGGAGAAGGGGGGCTATATCTACATGGAATGCCATATTTTATGGCGCCTAATGAGCAGATAGATGTTCCAGCTTTTATGTGGTTAGATGAATCATTGTCTGAGGTTTTTAACAAAGAAAAATTAAGAAAAAATGCTGAACTTCCTCAATCACATGATAGTTTATTTCATACATTGCTTGGATTAATGGATGTAGAAACTAAACTATATAAAAAAGAAATGGATTTGATGACAAAATAATTAGAATTCTGCCTCATATTGATTGCTAGATATTTGATGTATTTGCAATATGAAAACTTACATTAAGAATAAAAAGTGATTATAATAGTGCGCTTGTTCTAATCTGACGAAGATAATAGAGTTATGAAAACATTTAGTGCGAAAGCAGATGAGGTAAAAAGAGATTGGTTTTTAGTTGATGCGGACGGCAAAACACTTGGTCGTCTTGCGACTGAAGTTGCCTCTCGACTGCGCGGTAAGCATAAACCAGAATACACACCTCATGTTGATACAGGAGATTACATTGTGATTGTAAACGCGTCTAAGGTTGCGGTTACTGGTAACAAATATAATGACAAAATGTATCATCATCATACTGGATATGTGGGTAATTTAAAGTCGGTACCATTTAAGGAGTTACTCGCTAAGAAGCCTGAAGAAGTTATTCAGAAAGCAGTTAAAGGAATGCTTCCTAAAGGTCCACTTGGAAGAGAAATGGCAAGAAAAATGAAGGTTTTTGCAGGCGGTGAACATACTCACGCAGCGCAACAGCCGCAACTTTTAGATATTTAAGGCTTATTAATATGGCAGAAAAAGAAGTTTTTTACGCAACTGGAAGAAGAAAGACATCAGTTGCTAGAGTTTATATGACAAAAGGTAAGGGTGTTTTCACTGTTAACAAAAAGCCAATGGCTGAGTATTTTGGTAGAGAGACATCTTCAATGATTATCAATCAACCTCTTGATGTTGTTGAAATGCATAATAAATTTGATTTCAACATTATGGTTAGAGGTGGCGGTGACACCGGTCAAGCGGGTGCAATTAGACTTGGGGTTACTAGAGCATTGATGGCTTATGATGAGGCTACTCGTTCTGATCTAAGAAGTGCTGGACTCGTGACTCGTGATGCACGAGTTGTTGAACGTAAGAAGGTTGGTAAGAAGAAAGCGCGTAAGAGTGAGCAGTACTCAAAACGTTAATCTTGAGGCTAAAACTGATTCAAAAAAAACCCGCTCTAAGCGGGTTTTTTTATATGTCTATTAGAATTCTAACTAGTTTAAAAAGTCATGTCTCTGGAGTTGATTAAAGTTTATGACTGATTTAATTGATTCAATATATTCGTCACCTGGGAAAGCATAGTTGCCAAGACCTTCAGCTAAAATAATTCCTGTGATTGGCTGATATTGTTCGCGCTGATTTTGTCTAATTGAACGAAGGTCTTCATAAGCATAGCTTCTATTGATATTTAATACATAATAATCAATACAATCATCTAATGAGTTAAAACTTGCCACTTCATGGGTTGCATCTTCTTCTCGTTTCATTGGCACAACGCCACAGCCTTTGGAAAAGCACCAGATACCAAAATAGTTATTAAATTCCTTGGCGAATCTTGATCTTCCCCAGTTAGATTCATTCGCTGCTTGAGCGAGGACAAGTGACGGCGGAAGTATATCAATAACTTTTAATAATTCTTCTTTAGAAGCAGGCGTACTTAAGCGATATTTTTTTGCTAAATCATCTAATTGAGCATTGCTTAGCTCATCATTAGAGATAGCAATTCTTATTTCTATGATTTCATTATTTTTCTTTTGAATTGCTGGAAGAAGATAATTAAAAAAAACTTCTTTCCTAACGGTAGTACTTTCAATTGAATCAAAACTAGGTTTGAATGAAGAAAGAGATGCTGAAGACACAAGAGAACTAATTGTGAACAAAGACAGTAGAAGAAAAAGCGACTTCAGATTTTTAAAGATATTTCTATATTTATTGACCATTTGTTAATCAACTAACTATTGAAATTTGATGCATATTATCCTTTAAAAAATAGAGTAAGTTATTCTAATTGTTAAAAAATATTCTTAAGAAATTAGCTTACTTTAAACTAGTTAATTTAATGATTAAATTGGAGCTCACAAAGCCTCTTGTATAGATCAGAGCTGGTTAAGAGTTGCTGATGATTCCCTTCTGCAATAAGTTGCCCCTGATCAATAAGTAAAATACGATCTGCATGCATAATTGTTGCCAGCCTGTGGGCAATGATTAGTGTGGTTCTACCTTCCATTAGCTTCTTTAGTGCATGTTGGACCTTTTGCTCACTATCAGCATCTAAAGCACTTGTAGCCTCATCTAGAAGTAAGATTGATGGGTCTTTGAGCATGGCTCGAGCAATTGCAATACGTTGGCGTTGTCCGCCAGATAAGCGAACACCTTGCTCACCTAAATAACTATTAAACCCCTCAGGCAGTTGCTCAATGAAGTTCAATGCAAATGCCTCTTTTGCCGCCTGCTTTATTTGATTTTTGCTAGCTGAGGGGTTGCCATAACTAATATTATGAGTTACATCTGCAGAGAAGAGTGTTGGCTGCTGAGGAACCACGCCAATATTCATACGAAGATTCATTGGATCAAGATTTATTAAATCTATATCACCAACATCAATGCTTCCTTGAGAGGGGTCATAAAACCTCTGGAGTAATTCAAATATTGTTGTTTTTCCAGCGCCTGAAAGACCAACAATTGCGACAGTCTCACCTTTATTAACTTTAAAATTTAGTTGATTTAAGGCAACCTCCTTTGGTCTTGAGGGATAACTAAAACTAACATTATTAAAGCTTAATGAAAGAGTTCCTTTTTCTAGTTTTTTGGGTTGAGCAGGAGGCGTAATTTGTGGTTTTTCAGATAATAGTTCAAGCAGTCTCTCTGTAGCTCCTGCAGCCCTTTGAAGTTGACCATAAATCTCAGATATAACGGCTACAGATCTTGCCACCATAATTGCATAAAAAACAAATGATGCTAGCTCGCCAGCTGATATTTCTCCATTTGCAACATCTTTGGCGCCAAACCAGATCATTGCTCCTAAGCCAGTAAAAACTATAATCATAGCAGCGGCTATCAGTAAAGAGCTTTGTAATATTCGTCTTTTGGCTGCAGAGAATGCCTTTTCAACCTCAACACTAAATGCATATGACTCTTCAGGCTCTCTAGTAAAGCTTTGCACGATCTTAATATTTTGAACAATCTCACCCGCATAGGTGCCAATATCTGCAACGGTGTCTTGACTTTTCCTTGAAAGGGTTCTGAGGCGACGACCATATATAGCCATTGGGAGAAGAATGACTGGGACACTTATTAATACAATTAAAGCCAGTTTTATATTGGTAATAATCATCATTATCAATCCACCAATAAATAAAAGTACACTACTTAATGCCATTGAAATTGAAAATCCAAAGATGGATTGAAGGAGGGTAGTGTCCGTTGTTAAGCGTGCATTAATTTCACCACTTCGATTGACTTCAAAGTAATGAGGGTGAAGTGTGAGAAGATGATTGAAAACGGCAAGGCGAACATCATTACTAATTCTCTCACCGATCCATGATATAAAATAAAATCTGATAAAAGTTCCGATAACGAGAGTCATGAGAACAAGCAAAATAACAAACAGCTCGTTCCTGCTTAGATTATAGATACCTTCATCAATGAAGAGTTTTATTCCTTGACCAAGCAAGAGGAAGGACAGAGAAGTGATGATGAGAGCAATAAAAGCAACAAATGCAATTTTTTTATAAGGCTTTATAAAAGAAGACAGCTGCAGAAGAATTCGTAAATCTTGCTTTTGAGTCTGATCTGAGTTCTCTATTTTTTTAGCAGTTAAGCCCATAATTAAGAATAGGATTTATAAACTTTTTACTCTTGACTTGGCTTTCTCAGAAGGAGCTCAGTAACTGCCTCTTTAGGAGTTGTCTTTCCTTCAGTAACGAGAAGAACTTGTTCACAAATAGGCATCTCAATTTGATTACTTCTAGCTACCTTCAGGACAAGTTTAAGTGCTTTAAACCCTTCAACAGTAGCATTAATGTTTTTGAGTGCATCGTCTGTAGAAATGTTGTTAGCGAGTTCTTTTCCAAATCGTCGGTTTCTAGACAAGTCATCTGAGCAGGTAAGGACTAGATCACCAAGACCTGATAGTCCTTGAAAGGTAACTTTATCTGCTCCCAATGCAACGCCCAGTCTCGTCATTTCAGCTAGGCCTCTTGTAATCAATGCAGCTTGCGTGTTAGCACCGAAACCAAGCCCACTAGCAATCCCTGCTGCAATTGCCAAAATGTTCTTAACAGACCCGCCAACCTGAACACCCACAATATCTGAATTTGTATAGGCGCGAAGGGTTTCTGTTTGAATAATATCTGACCAATAATCCCTTGTTTTTTTATCTTTCGAGGCAACAACGATTGCTGCTGGCTTTTCTTCAACAATTTCAGCGGCAAAAGTTGGTCCTGAGATGACGCATGGATGATGTCCTGTCAAATAGTGATTAAAGGTTTCATGAAGCAGATTTGCCGTTTCAGGATCAAAGCCTTTAGTGACCCAGGCTATCGGTATATCATTTACGTTATCTTTAATATTCTTAAGAACACTACCAAATGCAGAGCTGGGTGTTGCAATTAGAACAGCCTTTGAGTGACTAATGACCTCGTAGCTGTAGCCAATAAAAATGTTTTGATTGTATGGCTTTGATAGGGCTGAATGTTGTTTACCTAGTGCATCGCTACTGGCTTTATCTTTCGTCAATAGAAATATTTTATCAAATTTATGACTTAGAGCGATAGCAAGAGCGCTTCCCCATGCGCCTGCTCCAATAATAGTGAGGGAATTGTTCATTGTGATTACTTGTCGATGGGAAGCTCAGCTTTAAGCCATGAATTAAACCCACCTTTAAGACTGTACACTTTCTGAAAGTCACTTTTGGAGAGAAGGTCTGCAATACGATCAGACCGAGTTCCACTCTTACAATAGACAAGAATATTTTTTGATTTTTCAAGAGAATCAACTTTCCCTTTAACCTGTGACATAGGAATATTAATATCATTTGAAATAAATCCAGCATTACGCTCTTTTTCTTCTCTGACATCTAAAATAACGAGCTCATCATCATCCATTAAAGAAACAGCTCCATTAGTATCAACTACCTCATACTTTCTAAATTTCTCACTATAAAAATTTACTATGAGTAATATAATGAGTGCAAATAAAGTTCCTGTGAGTAATAACTCACCCTGTAAAAATTGAATAAATTCCATTGTTATTGATTGTCCTGTAAAAAAGTATTAAGCATTTGGTGTCCATGTTCAGTGAGAATTGACTCAGGATGAAATTGAACCCCTTCAATTGGATAGCTGGTATGTCTAACCCCCATTATTTCCTCAATTTCGCCAGATTCTTTATTAGTCCATGCGGTCACCTCAAAGCAATCTGGTAAAGACTCTTTTTCAGCAACAAGGGAGTGATATCGAGTTGCGTTGAGTGGATTTTTTAAACCTTTAAAGACGCTTTTTGAGGTGTGATGAACTGGCGAAACCTTTCCATGCATAATTTTCTGGGCACCAATAATTTTTCCACCAAAGGATTGAACTATTGCTTGGAATCCTAAGCAAACTCCAAGTATTGGATATTTGCCAGCCAGCTTTTCAATTAATTCCAATGAAATTCCTGCTTCGTTAGGTGTACAAGGGCCTGGTGAAATAACAATATATTGCGGGTTTAACTTTTGAATCTCACTCACTGAGATTTGATCATTTCTGTGGACAACAACGTCTTGACCGAGTTCACCGAAATATTGAACTAAGTTGTAGGTAAATGAGTCGTAGTTGTCGATCATTAATAACATGGAGTACCGCGCTTTAAGGCTAAATTAACTTTAATTATTTTACAGATAAAAAAGAAACAAAGTTAAGGCACTGAAAGAAGCAGCTAGTGTCTTTAAAACCAGAATCTTTAAGGCGTTCAATATGTATTGCCTTTGTATCAGTGATAAGAACATTTTCAATAGCTTGTCGTTTATTGGCAATTTCTAATTCACTGTACCCATTCTCTTTTTTAAAATCAATATGAAGATTTGTAATTTGATCTTGGGTTTCTTTATCCTCAAAATGAATTTTTTCACTTATGATTAACACCCCACCAGGGTTTAATCCCTCATAAATTTTCTTGATTAGATTAGAGCGATCCTTAACATCAATAAACTGAAGTGTTAAGTTTAAAACGACTATTGACGCATTTTCTATATGAATTTGGTTAATGTCAGCACAGGTTGCTTGTAAATTATCAATTTTACTTTCTAGGTTCTGTTTACATTTACTGACCATCTCTTCTGAGTTATCGATCGCAAAAAATGTATTTTTTTGATGCTTATTATTTAGAGCTATTGCCAGTGAAATAGCACCTGTAGATGATCCTAGATCGTAATAATTTGTATTATCTTGACCATACATTCTAGCAATAAGGCCAATCATTTGAATCATCGAATCATAGCCAGGAACTGACCTTCTGACCATATCATCAAAAACCTCAACAACCTCTTTATCAAAACGAAAATCAGCAATATCGATATTAGCGTTAAATAAATTATCACGCATATAATGACTCCAAAAAAATCTCTGTTACAAGTAAATTTGTTTTGCTAATTGTAAACGTTGAGCGCCTGGCCCATGAATTATTAAAACTTCCAACCTCAAGATGACCACGTTTAATTTCTGGATCATTAAATAAAATTTCCCCTAGAGGCCTAGAGCCAATTTTTAAAATATCTTTCGTATCATCTGTTAAAGGAATAAGAGAGCGTGCATTTACAACTGGTGTTTCAGATCCTATGAGTTCAACCTCTCTCACAATAATTTTTAGATTAGTTGTTGAACCCAGAAGCTTTAATTCACATTCATATGGGCTATTTTGCTCTTGTGAAAGAACGTTTACTCTAAAGTCATCGTACTTTTCTTTTAATTTATGCGTTAAGGATTGACTATCTAGCAACCATCTGCTGACATGTTCAGGTATGTTTTCTTTAGGGTCAAAAACCCGCCATTTAAATTTGTCTGGATTAAACATATGGTAGATATTTTACAAGAGTCTTATATTTTATAAAATTCTAAAATTATTTAAGCATCAAAATAGTGTGTTTTTTCTTCATCAATCCATCGATTGATCAGTGCGCTTTGGTTTTGTTCGCTCGCCTCCAGCATTTTGGCAGAATAGTACCCAGCCTCTTTCAAAAGGTAGGCGTCCCTGACTATGTTTGCAATCTTCATTGACGCTATCCCGGTTTGTTGTGTTCCAAGAATCTCCCCAGGGCCACGAAGCTCAAGATCTTTTTGAGCAATCATAAAGCCATCATTACTTTGACGCAGAATTTCGAGTCTCTGTTTGGCACTTTCACTCAGAGGCGATTGATACATCAAAATACATATACTCTTCTCTGAGCCTCTTCCAACACGACCCCTAAGTTGGTGCAGCTGAGCTAGACCAAGACGCTCTGAATTTTCAACAATCATTAGGCTTGCATTAGGGACATTAACGCCAACTTCAATCACAGTGGTGGCAACAAGAAGATTTATTTTCCCTTGTTCAAAGTCTTTCATTATGACTTCTTTATCTGATTTAGTTAATTTGCCATGAATCATAACAACTTTTAATTCTTGAAGATTTGAGGATAGGTAGTCAAATGTTTTTTCTGCAGATTCTGCCCTAAGAGCCTCTGATTCTTCTATTAGCGTGCAGACCCAGTATATTTGACGGCCATCATCTGATATTTTTTTAATTTTTTCAATGAGCTCATCTCTTCTAGAGTTGCTTAAGGCAACTGTCTCCACTAATTGACGACCTGGAGGTAACTCATCAATAACTGATGTATCTAGGTCAGCATAAGCGCTCATTGTGAGTGACCTTGGGATAGGGGTTGCAGTCATGACTAGTTGGTGAGGGGTATTACTGGCTTTTTTTGTAAGGGATAGCCTCTGATGAACACCAAATTTATGCTGTTCATCAATGATGACTAGGGATAAATCTTTAAAGCTGACACTGTCTTGGAAAAGCGCATGAGTCCCAATCACAACTTTTGCTTCGCCGCTCTCTATAAGACTCATCTGCTCTCTTCTTTCTTGGGTATTTTGAGATCCTGAGAGGTAGGCAATTTGAATATTTAAGGACTCAAGGTATTGAGTAAAATTTTGAAGGTGTTGGCGGGCCAGAATCTCAGTAGGAGCCATAATTGCAGCTTGAAAGTTATTCTCAACCGCTTGAATGAGAGCAAAAACTGCAACAATCGTTTTTCCTGATCCAACATCTCCCTGAAGTAGTCTTAGCATTGGCTCTGAACTAGCTAAATCATAATTAATTTCTTTAATGCATCGAGACTGCGCATTAGTTAAGTTGAAATCAAGTGAGTCCAGAAGCTTATCACTCAAAGTGTTATTAAGTATGAATGCATTAGTTTTTTTACCTTTTCGGGCTTTTTTAGTTTTCAATAGACTAAGCTGATGAGTTGCCAACTCTTCAATAATTAAGCGCTGCTGAGAGATATGTTTAAAGGCTTCAATCTGAATCAAGTTTTCATTTTTATCAGGATGGTGAAGAAGAAATAGAGAGTCCTTTAGGCTTGGCATTGACTGGTGAGTTATTGTTTCAAAATAATCATCAAGCACACTCATTTTTAAAACTTCAAGGGATTGATTAACCCATTGCTTCATTTTATTTTGACTAACTCCTGAGCATAGAGGGTAAATTGGGGTGAGGGTTGGCTCTAAGAGAGGGGTTTGATTTTGTGAAACAATGCGATATTCTGGATGATGCATTTCTAGGCCTTGACGGCCCATTTTGACTTCCCCAAAACTCTGTATAGTTTCCCCACGAACAAAAGCCTGTTTTTGATATTGGGTAAAATGAAAAAACCGTAAAAGTAATCTCTGGTTTTGATTATCAGACAGGTAGCAAAGAAGTTGTCTATTTCTAGAGGGAACAACCTCAATTCGATCAATATTCAGTTCAACTAATATCTCAGCATTTATGTTTGCATTTGAAAGAGGCGTGATTGATGTCTTATCTTGATAACGGTTAGGGAGATGAAAAACTAAATGCTCAAGGGTATGGATTCCTAGCTGATTTAATCTGTCAGAGGTTTTCTTCCCTAATCCTTTAATCGAGATGATTGGATCAGAGATTGAAGGCATAAATTTAGAAGCTGTAAGAGTCCGAACTAATAACCATAACGCCATCCATTTCTACACCAACACCTTTAGGGAGTTCTTTCACTCCAATCGCTGCTCTTGCAGGATAAGGCTCAGAGAAATAAGTTGCCATAATCTCATTCAAAGCGGCAAAATTACTTAGATCTGTTAAAAAAATGTTCAATTTAACTATGTCACTTAAATTACCTTTTGATGCTTCACACAAAGCTTTAAGATTTTTGAAAACTTGATGAATTTGTTCTTCAATGCCTCCTTCAACAATTTCCATTGTCTCTGGAATAAGAGGAATTTGTCCCGAAAGATAAATTGTTGTTCCGCCGTTAATAGCAACTGCTTGCGAGTAAATACCTATCGCAGCAGGGGCTTTATCAGTTGAAATAATATGTTTTTTCATGATGATCAATTATTGAAATAAATAAGTTTAATTATATTCTGGATCATAATTTTTTGGTGGCCTCTTTCAAAGCATTTCATTTAATCCTTAATGCTATATTTCATAGTCCAAATAATCAGTATAGCAACAATAGAAATACTCAAGGTAAATATAATTGATGCATCATAATTGTTATTTTTTTCAAAGAGCCATCCAGCAAGAGAGGGTGATATTAGACCTGCAGTACCCCATGCTGTAAATACTCTTCCATAAACTGCTGCTGAAAGGTTGCTTCCTACAATGTGACTGACAAGTGTTGGATATATTGCAATAACTGCTCCATATAATGACGCTATTAGAACTAATAGTATTAATAATAGACTAATATTTGTCATTATTGAAAGAGCCAGTATAGCTCCAGTATTAATCAGAAGTATAGTAAGCAGAGGGCGCTTACAGCCAAATCGATCGACTAACCAGCCTGCATAAATACCCGCAATCCCACTTCCAAGAGTCATTAAGGTGATGGCTGTAATGGAAGTCGATGTTGAGCCCCCAAAAGAACTTATCATTGGGACTGCATGCCCAATGATCATCAGGCCTGCGAATACTCCTAAAAAATAACCTAGCCAGAGTTTTAATATTTTGACTTCATTGAAGTCTTTTTGTTGACTCGTTGATGATTCTTGTATTAACTTCACTCTTGAAGTTGAAAACAATACTAAACCAATAAAAACAATGGATGAAAGAATCAACAATCCACAAATATATCCATCCTTAAAACCTAAATGATCAAATAAGAAAGGGTATAGCATTGAAAAGATGACAGCTCCAAAAGCATATGAAGCAGTAACTAATCCTAATGCAAAACCCAATTTCTCATTCTCAGTAACTGAAGAGACGATATATAAGGAAAGTCCATATCCTAAACCACTGGAGAAGCCAAAGAAAATACCATATCCAATAATCCAGCCTATCCAGCTTTCTGAATTTGAAATCAATAGCCCAATGATTGGCAGGATTGCTATGAAAAATATGAGCACTTGAGGTGAAAATTTACGATAAAGAATATGACCAACGTAAACAGCCAGTGTCACATTAATAAGGGCAGTTGAATAGACTAGACTAGAGGCCATTCGGCCAACATTTGTCTGCATTTCAATATTTTGTATGAGTGTACTGAAAGCATGGACAGTCCCCATACAAAAAGTAATTAAAAGGCAGGCAGCTAAGACAAGAAGTCTTTCACGATTATTAACAATTTCCTTGGAGCTCATCTAACAAACTATACATTAAAGCAAATTACTCATTGCAAGAAAGCAAATGTTAGTGCGGTGTGATACCTCTTATTCTTTCTGATCGGCGACGAAGCATCTCAAGTGTTGAAAGTAATAAAATAGAAAATATGACTAGAATAGTCGCTGCAGCAAGAATTGTAGGGCTGATTTCATTACGAATTCCAGACCACATTTGTCTCGGGAGCGTGTATTGATCTGGACCACCTACAAAGAGCACAATGACCACCTCATCAAAGGAAGTAATAAATGCAAAGAGGGCGCCTGATATAACACCTGGTGCAATGAGTGGAGCTTGTATCTTGAAAAAATTTCGAAGTGGTGAGCCACCTAAATTAGAAGCTGCTCGCATTAGATTATTGTCAAAACCGGCAAGTGAAGCTGTCACTGTTATTACTACGAAAGGTATGCCCAAGATCGTATGCGCAATAATAAGTCCTGGAAGCGTAGCAACTAAGTTTATTTTAGCAAAAAAGAAAAAAGTGCCCGCAGCAGTAATGATTAGAGGAACAATCATTGGAGAGATCATGAGCGCCATGATTAAACGGTTAAAAGGCATATGTCGATTGGATAAACCAAGCGCTCCAAGTGTGCCTAATACGCTTGCAAAGAAGGTGGCGAACACAGCAATGATCGCACTATTTTTAAAACCAATCATCCACCGATCTGTACACACCGTTGTTCCTGAGTTTGCAGTACAAATACCAAACAGCTCCTTGTACCATCGAGTGCCATAACCTTCAAAATTAAAAGACCAAGTGTCAAAACTAAAGATTTTCATTTCTGGCACAAATTGTAGAAAAACAGAATTCGTAAATGAGAGCGGAATGACAACAATGAGGGGTGCTACAAGGAAAAATAGTACTAGCCCACAAAATGTTCTATACGTATAGAACCAAAGTTTTTCTCGAGGCGTTATGTAAGAAGGAAATTTCATAGTTAACCCATTTTTAAATTATCAATTCCAATTAGTCGATCATAAGCCCAATATAGAATCAAAACTGCAGCAAGAAGAAGTGCTCCCATAGCAGCTGCAAGACCCCAATTCAGTGTTGTCTGCATTTCTCGGGCAACAAAGTTACCTATCATCAGGCCGTCTTTTCCACCGACTAACTCTGGTGTTATATAGTAGCCAATCGCAACAATAAAGACTAATATGCATCCAGCACCAATACCTGGAACCGATTGAGGCATATAAACACGAATAAAAGCCCTGGTAGGGGTTGCCCCAAGATTTTGAGCTGCCTTCATATAGCTTGGAGGGATTCCCCTCATCACGCTATAAATTGGAAGAATCATAAATGGCAGAAGTTCCTGCGTCATTACTATAATGGTGCCTGTAAAGTTATACATCATAGGAATTCGATCTTCATCACTAAAGCAAAGATCGATATTAGTTTCTCCAAAAAATGGTAGATTGACCATACCCTCAAAGCATGGAAGGATAGTGATAAGCGTATCATTTACAACACCATTTTGTTGTAGCATAATCATCCAGGCAACAATTCTGACTAGTAGTGATGTCCAAAAAGGCATCAAAACACAAATCATCAGAAGATTCGATGTTCGCATTGGGAGTGTAGCTAGTAAATACGAAACTGGATAGGCAAGAAGTAAACAAAAAATGGTTACCATTAAGCTGACTTGAAGCGTCCTCATCCAAATCGTTTTATAAATCTTTAAATGCTCTTTCTTTTCAATAATATTTTTATTTGCATCGTATCTTAAGTCGACTGCATTAAGATAATATCCCATAGTATAAGGATCTTTCATTGCACCGAGTGACTGCCAGAACTCAACCTTACCCCAGCGTTTATCTCTCTTGATCATTTTTTCTTTGTAAGGTGCTTCCCATTTATAGGGCTTGATTTCTTCTTTGGATCTCTTGTCAACTTTTATAGCTTCTTTGACTGTCTTTAATAATAAGCTTCGCCAACCAGAAAATTCATAAGTCATCCGAGTGCCGGATTGACCCAGAAGATTCTTACCAATATTTTTGCCTTCACTGTTTTTTAATTTGTGGGTGATTCTAATGTCATTTATGACTGCAGCAAACATTTCTTCACTAGGAATTGTGGATTTATCTTCCCATAATTCATACTGAACAAATGTTTGAGGAAATACTCTATTTATGTTTATATCATCAATACTTCTTGATAGAAGTGATCCTATTGGCGTAACAAACATAATTAATAGGAATAGAAGAGGAGGCAAGAGAAGAAGGAACGAGCGAATTTTAGAACGACGCAGGGACTTTCTTAAACTTTCTTTGAGAGGTACACCATCATTCGTCAGTAACTGACCTTGAGAATCTATAGTGGAATTATCACTCATATAAATACCAATACGTACAAAATTTATAGTTAAGTTTTAAGAAAAACAGGCCAGTAAAAAACTGACCTGTTTTCAACGAGATTAAATATATAAACTCGTATTAGGGTTAGCTAATTAATTAGCCATCCATGCTGCATAACGGTCGTTTACTGCTTGACCATTATCTGCCCACCAATCTGGGTTAGCAAGGATACCACCTTTCATATGCTCATCTGTATTAGGCATATGCTCCATGATATTTACACCAGTATTGAACCATGGCTCACCGGCTTGCATAACTGGAAGTGCAGATGGACGCATAGGACCATAGTTGATCCATTTAGCTTGATCTGCTTGTGCCTGAGTACTTGAAGCATGTACTAGGAAGTGAAGAGCTGCAGCTCTGTTTGGAGCTCCACTCATAAGCACTAACCATTCCTCTTCTAGAACTTGTCCATCCCAGACAGTAACGTAGTCAGCACCGTCATTTAGAACAGCACCACCGATACGTCCGTTATAGGCTAGTGACATTGATACCTCACCAGAGTTAACTAGATCCAGTGGCTTAGCGCCTGCAGACCAAAATACTACGTGGTCTTTGATTGAATCAAGTTTATTGAAAGCACGATCCTGTCCTTCTTGAGTACTTAGTACATCATAGATATCAGGAATTGCTACACCGTCAGCATACAAAGCCATCTCAACGATAGCGTTAGCCCAAGTGTGAACACCACGCTTGCCTGGGAACTTTTCTACGTCAAAGAAGTCTTGGATAGTAGAAGGTTGCTCACCAGAGAACGTATCCGCTTTGTGGAAAGGAACATATGACCACCAAATTTGCGGAACAACACAGTCATTTGGAACGTCAACCATTAAGTCTTGGTCCATTGGTGTGCCATCAGGCGCAGGTAAGAAGATGCTTCTATCTAGCTCTTCAAATAGGCCTTCATCACAACCTGTACGAGCTTGAGATGGAAGTACGTCAACGATATCCCATTGAACGTTTCCTGATTCAACTTGAGCACGAACTTCACCCAGACCACCGTTGTAACTGATCATGTTAACGTTTCCACTTGAATAAGTATCAACGTAGGCTTTTTGTTGTGAAGCTGAATAGCCACCACCCCAAGAAACCAAAGTTACATCTGCTTGAACTGCACCAGCCAACATCGCTGTTGAAATAGCACTTGCAACCAGAGTTTTTGATATTACATTTTTCATTTATATTTCTCCTTATGTTAAATCTAGACTTTATCCATCTAAAGCTAGACAATCCTCCGACATCCAACCGATATCAACTTGTTTACCTTCTTTGAGGGTCACATTATCAATTGAATTTGGAATTTTGACGATAAAATCGTCGTGTCCACACACACTAAAGCGTGTGCGAATATGGTCACCATGATAGATTAATTCTTCTACCTTGGCTGAATACGTGTTTGGGGTTTTACCTTTAGAAGGAGAAACCATAATTCTTTCAGGTCTTAATGATAAGGTAGCTCGGTCACCGGCCTTATTAACGTTAACCTTTGAGGCTATAACTATATCTCCTGAGTCAGTTTTAACAGTTGCCTTATCACCATCAATGGATTCAACAGTTCCCATCAATCGATTATTTTCACCAATAAAATTAGCTACAAAAGCATTTTCAGGTTTTTCATAAAGATCCTCTGGGGAAGAGCACTGTAAAACGACACCATCATCAAATACCGCGATTCGATTTGACATCGTAAGCGCTTCAGTCTGATCATGGGTAACGTAGACTACGGTTAATCCAAGACTCTCATGAAGATGTTTAATTTCGTACTGCATTTGCTCTCTTAAATTTTTATCAAGTGCGCCTAAAGGCTCATCCATCAAAACTAAATCGGGATCAAATACGAGAGATCTTGCTACTGCAACACGCTGTTGTTGTCCTCCAGATAGTTGCATTGGGCGTCTATTACCAAAATCACCAAGCTGAACCATATCAAGAGCACGATTAACCTTTGCTTCCCTCTCAGCTTTGCCCATTTTGCGAACTTCTAGTGGGAATGCCAAATTCTCAGCAACCGTCATGTGTGGGAAAAGTGCATAGTTTTGAAACACCATTCCAATACCTCTTTTGTGAGGAGGGACATTGTTAATCGGCTTGTCTTTTAAGTAAATCGTTCCATTTGTGGTGGGTTCAAAACCTGCAAGCATCATCAGACATGTCGTCTTTCCAGAACCTGATGGTCCTAACATAGTAACAAACTCCCCTGGAGCAACATCTAGGTTGAAATCTTTGACAACCAGTATCTCACCATCATAACTTTTTTGAACGTTTTCAAATTTTACTAACGGTTCTGTATTACTCATAAATAAACACTTTTTTAACAAAAAAAATACCAAGATGAAATTGATCACCTTTATATGGTTTTAAGAGATTGAAATTACATCAAACTTTTGCTACAAATTTACTTTAATAAAAGCCTTTTGTAAAGCGCAAATCGAGCTTAATTCAACAAAAATCCTCAACACTAAAACGAAATATACCATATTGATTGGAGTGAATGTTTCCAATATTGGAACAAAAACAATGCATTTATTTTGATTCTAAAATTTATTGATGGTTTAATAATTTCAAAATACATTAAACATTCATAAAAAAAGGCGGCTATAAGCCGCCTTTTTAAAACTAATAGTTATTAGTCTTCTACCTTTTCGCCCATAATGGCGCTCAAAATTAAAACAGTTAAACCACCTGTAGTAATTGCAGAGCTAAAGATACTGCCCATGAGCTTGCCAAATGTACCACCAATATTGCTCGCTAAAGCACCAGCAAATTGCGGCACTAAGAGAACACCTAGGCCCATACCAAATGAAACGGCTAGGATCAACATATTTCGACGGTTCATGTCAACTGTTGAGAGAATTTTAATTCCCGCAATAGCGACCGTACCAAACATCACGATAGTTGCACCGCCAAGAACTGATGCTGGAAGTGCCCTCAATATTGAGCCTACATGTGGAAATAAGCCCATTAGTATTAAGATTCCACCAATCCACACACCTACATGACGACTAGCAATACCAGTTAGATGTATCACGCCATTGTTTTGACTGAAAGTTGTATTTGGGAAAGTATTAAAAACTGCAGCGATTGCAGAATTAACACCGTCACCTAGGACACCATTCTTGATTCGATTGATATAGCCCTCACCTTTAACATCTTGCTTGGATATCATGCAGTTTGCAGTTATATCACCAGAAGATTCAATGGCTGTAATGACATATATTAGCGCAATAGGTATGAAAGCAATAATATCAAAATCAAATCCATACCTAAATGGTATAGGGATGCTTATAGATTCTTGAACAGCAAATACTTGACTTGTATTTACTTCTCCCATGACTAAGGCAATAATAAATCCAATTACTAAGCCAATAACAATTGAAGATAAACGGATCCATTGATTATTTGAGCGGTTCAAAATAATGATTGAGATCATCACTATAAAGCCAAGTGCTATTTTAGATAATGAGCCCCAGAACTCAGGTTTATTATCCAGTAGCCACTGTCCACCACCTAGATCAGTCAAGCCAACTTTGATGAGGCTGATTCCAATGATTGTTATGACTGTTCCAGTCACGATTGGTGTGATGAGTTTTCTGAGTTGCGGTAGAAACTGACTCAAGCCGATTTCTATAAATGCTCCCAAGAAACAAACACCCATAATCATTGCAAGAATTTCCTCTGGTCCACCGCCTTGTGCTTTCGCTAAAAAGCCGGCTGCAAGAACTGAGCTGAGAAACGCCAAGCTTGTTCCCTGAACGCAGATCATTCCAGCACCAACATTCATTGGTTTTTTAGCTTGGATGATTGTGCCAACTCCTGAGACCATCAGCGCCATACTGATTAGATAAGGTATTTGCTCACCTAGTCCAAGTGCACCGCCAATGATTAAGGTCGGCGTGATAACACCAACAAAACTTGCAAGCACATGTTGAAGTGCGGCAAAGAACTTTTCAGCAGGTGGCGGATCTGCTTCGAGTTCATAAATTAACTCTGAATCACTCATATTAACTCCCCTTTTAAGTTAAAAAATGCTGACAGGAATTGTCAACAATTGACATATTAACACAATTTTTTTAGGGTTTTAATTGATATTTAATGAAAAAATATCATTGATTTAAAATTCTCTAATTTAGACTAACATCTTAAGGGATTGATGTGATTTATTTGATGGTGCCCGGAGCCGGAATCGAACCGGCACGGAGTTTAACCTCCGCAGGATTTTAAGTCCTGTGTGTCTACCAATTTCACCACCCGGGCAGAGATGTTTGGAGAACGGCAAATTATATACTATCGATAATAATTATTTTTATCATTTATTATTGAAGATACTATTCAAACCTTAAAATCTTTCATTAAGCCATTCAATAAACTCGGCGGTAATTTGATCCCGATTGATTTCGTTTAAAGTTTCATGACGAGTGCCCTCTAAAATTGTACTAGTGACATCTTTCATCCCTTGATTTTTAAGTTTTGTAGCAAGTTTAATCATATCTCTTCCATTATTTGTGCATGGGTCTTCAGCACCTCCAATAATATGAACTGGAAGGTTATTAGATAATCTTATTAGGTTATTTTTATGTCCTGCATAAAAAACACCCTCTAGGATATCCATCCACATTGATATGGATGCTTCAAATCCGCAAAGGGGGTCATCTACATAAAGGTCAACTTCTTTTTCATCTTGTGAGAGCCAGTCAAATTCTGTTCGATTGGGTTTAAATTTTGCATTCCAAGCCCCAAAAGAGAGCTTCCAAGCAAATAGGCTTGGTAAGTGAGTTTTTCTAAAAATTGATTCGAGAGATAGAATGACTCTAGATGCTCTTGGTAATACACCAGTTTCAATTCCACTATTCCAGCAAGCTAGAGCATTAACTTGTTCAGGATATTTGAGAGCAAAATTCAAATTTACGATGGAGCCAAGAGAGTGACCAAAACAAATGACGGGTTTATTCATATGTCTTTTTTTTGCCAGCTTTACTATTTCATTTTGATCTTCTAGGATTAACTTAAAGCCGTTTGACTTGGCAAATACGCCTTGAGGCGCATCATGAGCCAGTGTTTGGCCATGCCCCCTCATATCATGAGTGTAGACTGCATAACCTGATTTACAGAGTTCATTTGCAAACCTTTTGTACCTCAGGGCATGCTCAACCATTCCATGAGAAATATGTATGATTGCCTTTACCTCATTATTTGGAATAAGACTGTAGAGATTAATTTGAGATCCAGTTTGACTTTGGTAAATTTCACTTTTCATAAATATAGCCTTTCTTTCAGAGTGCAAAATAATTCTGTAAAATTTACTATTTTAAAGCGCAATTCTCGAGGATATTTCTTTGATCATTAAATTAATATTGGTTTTGCTATTAGGCTGGACTGGGTTTAGTCTTATTAAAAGGTTTAAGGTTTCAAACTCAAATCGATCATCTCAAAAAGGTGCCGGTCAAAAAATGGTTGCCTGTGTCATTTGTGACACTCATGTTCCTGAGTCTGATGTTGTTATTAAAAATGGTAAAAATTACTGCTCAAAAGAGCATGCGGAGTAAATTGAAATGAAGTTTCTATTAGATTTTGGTCCTATCGTTCTATTTTTTATAGTCTATAAGTACTATGGACTTTATGCAGCAATTTACGCAATGATTGCATCAACATTTGTTCAAATTATGTACTCAAGGGTAACAACTGGAAAATTTGTTACATCACAGGTTCTCACTTTTGCTCTTCTTGTTGTTTTTGGAGGAATTAGTATTATTCTCAGAGATCCAGCATTTGTAATGTGGAAGGTGAGTGTTCTTTATGTAATTTTTGCGGCAGTTCTGATTGGAAGTAACTATATAGGCAGTAAAACTTTACTTGAAAGGATGATGGGTAAGGAGCTTCAGTTGCCCAGAAACACATGGGTTAATTTAACTTGGTTTTGGAGTTTGGGATTTATTATTATTGCCATCATTAACGCTTTTTTTGTCAATACAGCTCTCAGTGCGAGAAATCTATTCTTAAATAGTGGTTCAATAGTTGATCCTAAGATAGATCTGAAAAATTTTGACTGTAGCCAGAGCCCGCTTGAAAGCCTTTGTTTAATAGCTCAAAGCTCAGAAGAATCTTGGGTGAACTTTAAATTGTTTGGTACCTTGGGGCTTACTTTAGTTTTAATCATCATTACAGTATTAATGCTCAGTAAGCACATTAAAGAGAAGCAAACTGATTCCTAGTTAATTTCTTATACAGATTAAATTCTCTAATTGGAGAGATCCTTGTCAAAAATAGGTGCACTCGTAGCATACAAAAGTAAACCAGCAAAAGTGGTCTCTGCAACAACGCATAAATATGAGATCACTTTTTCAGATGGTACTAGCCAGAAAGTAAGAGAGAAGGATTTCCGTTTTATTCACCCTGAATTTAATACAATCAACCAAAATTGTCCTGATGTAGATGCTTCAATTTTGTTCGATTTGGATGCTGAGTCATTGCCACTTCAGGAGATTACTGAGTGGCTTTTTGATGACTTTACCCCACAAAGTGCCTGGTATGTTTACTTGATGAGTGAAGATAGTTTATATTTTTACTGGAATAAGGATTTATTGATTCTTAGAACTCCAGAGCAAATTCAATCCATTAAGAATCAAAGAAAAGATAAAGCATTAGAGCAAGAAAGCTTAAATAGGTGTATTAAAAACCTAGAAAATAATTTATTTGATGATGAGGATATTTTTTGGATTAATGAGGTAGAGCAGGTTGCCCTTAATCAATCGAAGCACTCTAAGGTAATGAGTGCTTTATCAATCGAAAATTCACCAGAAAATGCCCACTCGTTACTTCTTAATATCAGTTATTGGTCAGAGCTTAATAATCCCTACCCACAGAGAAATAAAATTTATCCTGATGAAGATTTAGAGTTTGATGCAGTCAAGTTAGATAGAAAAGATTTAACTCACCTGACATGTCTTGCAATTGATAATAGCTATTCCAGTGACGCAGATGATGCAATCAGTATCGATGGAGATAGAATATGGATTCATATTGCAGATGTAGCTAGTTTTGTAGATATTGATAGTGAGCTAGATATTTTTGCAAGGAAAAGGATATCTAATCTTTATCTCCCAGATCAAATTTTTCACATGCTTCCCCCAATGCTTTCAGAGGCTTGTTCACTTGGAGCTAATGACTTATCAAACGCTATTTCGATTGGATTCTTGCTTGATGAATTTAAAGTTAATGATATACAAATTCACTTAAGTCAAATTAAAGTGACAAAAATGAGCTATGAGGTAGCTGATGAGGAAATCAATTCAAATAGCACTTTAGCTGCATTAAATGAAATTGCAA
>ENA-OREM01000103-OREM01000103.1-marine-metagenome-genome-assembly--contig:-NODE-103-length-72157-cov-10.153552_pt1 | contig 72157 bp, 75 predicted proteins | sample MGYA00248623_ERZ508561 | MGnify/ENA primary metagenome ERZ508561 (study PRJEB26227, sample SAMN06264494) | marine metagenome | isolation source: Columbia River Estuary | place: USA:Columbia River...
CCGTAGCCGCACCATCTGATCTTCTGTCAGCCAGTAAAGATTGCTCATCGTACCCCCAAATCATTGGTGGTCGTGAATCATGACGACAAACCAGCATCAAGGCATTTAATGGGTCCTGACCCTAGCAACGTCAGAGAACTTCTTTGTAACAACAGGCAGGTCGTTCTTGTGACGGAACTTGTATTCCAAAAAAGAGTCGCGGGCGTATTCCTTGGCCTCGCTTAAATCACGTTTGCCCGTGCTGATGCGGATGGTGTGCCCATCAATCACAAAAGCTGCCTGCCAGCGCTTGCTGCGCTCACGCCGATACACACGTACCTCGCCGTCCAGTACCAGATGTGTGTCGTCGCGCAGCTGCCGCATGTCCTGCTCCTTGCAGCAACACTATGGCAGCGCATGCCAACAAGTCTGCCAAAGTGTGTGTTTGGAGAGTGAACTTTCTGTGGCGCAAATTGCGCGCCGCCACTTTTTATTGATAGGTTTCTGCGAGACACCAAGGGCGGGAAGCTGCCGTTCGCTGCACGGGTCAATCCGACATAACACACGTTGAAAAACCGACATCGATAACCCTGTAGTGTTGTTGTGCGGCCCCTAAAATCTGGCACCCTACACCTGCAAAGTCAGGTGAGGGTTGGCTCCCATAATGCGAACAAAGTTTGCATGATTTATGGACGAAACGTGCCCTTCCTTGATCCGAGGACAACTAGGCCTAAAACCGCATCATGGCAAAACGGAATTGATTGCATCTACCGTGGCGCTCACGACGGTGTCGACTTCTTCCCTTGTTATGCAAAATGGGGGAGCGAATCCGATAATGTCGCCTTGTGGCATGGCGCGCGCAATGACGCCTTTGTTGAACATCGCAGCGACAATTGACGGACCAATTTTGCGATTGGGATCAAAAAACGTGGTATTTGTCTTGTCCTCAACCAGCTCAACCGCGCAAAGTAAACCTTCGCCACGCACGTCACCAACCTGTGCATGTTCACCGAGTGCTTCTTTCATCGATTTGTTGAGATATGCGCCAACGTCCCTCGCATTTGCCATTAGGTCCAAATCGTCGATAAGCTTGAGATTAGCCACTCCAGCAGCAGCACAAATCGGATGGGCCGAGTATGTCCAGCCATGACCAATTGGACCGTTCTCGTTAGTGCCTTGCTCTAAAACCTTCCAAACGCGATCCGAAATGATCGAACCAGAAAGCGGCGCATAGGCCGAAGTCAGACCCTTTGCAATCGCGATGAAATCCGGTTTCATGCCATAGTGATCGGAGCCGAACATCGAGCCCAGACGCCCAAAACCAGTGACAACCTCATCGGCAACCAGTAAGATATCGTGGCGGTTCAGAACCTCTTGGATCGCGGCCCAGTAACCTGCTGGCGGGGGCACAATACCGCCCGTGCCCAGAACAGGTTCGCCAATAAATGCTGCGATATTATCAGCGCCTTCTTGGGTAATTAGTGCCTCTAAGTTTGCGGCGCATTTCGCGGTAAATTCTGCTTCTGTTTGGTTGCGATCCTCACGGCGGAAGTAATATGGAGCATCGGTGTGGAGGACATTGTTCAGCGGCAGGTCAAACTTGTTGTGGAAAAACGACAACCCCGTCATCGAGCCTGTCATCAGGCCCGAACCATGGTAGCCCCGCCAACGCGATATGATCTTTTTCTTCTGTGGCCGCCCAAGGATATTGTTGTAATACCAAATCAATTTGATGTTGGTCTCATTGGCGTCCGATCCCGTCAGGCCAAAATACACCTTGGACATATGTGCAGGCGCACGGTCCATGATCATTTTAGCGAGTGTGATTGAGGCCTCTGTGCCATGCCCGACGTAAGAGTGGTAATAGGCCAGTATATGCGCTTGCTCGGATATAGCGTCCGCAATTTCCGTGCGCCCATACCCCGCATTGACGCAATAGAGCCCCGCAAATGCGTCTAGAAACTTGGACCCTTCCCGATCTTCGATATGCACGCCAGATGCCGTGGAAATGACGCGCGTCGGGGTGTCACCGCGTGCATGCTGTGCAAGATGCGTGGATGAGTGAAAGAAGCTTTCCCGATCCCATTGGGCGAGTTGGTCATTGTTGCGAGGCATGTTGCTGACTTTCTATTTTGGAGATGAGATCTTAATTTCTGTGGCAAGGACGGCGAGACAATCACCTGTTTGCACCAGTCCGGGGTGATGGCGTGCGATCAAAATGCCGTCCATTAGCGCGTAAAAACTGCGCGGAGGAACGCCAGTGTGCTGTGTGTCCCAAATGCGGGCAATTAATTCGCCTTTGGCAACGGTTTGTCCGAGGGTGACAGCGAAATCAACCAGTCCGTTGTGGCGCGTGAAGTGAAAGCAGGTATCATCGTCTTGGGACAGCATTCGCGTAGGTCCCACGGTCAAGTCGCCCTGCAAAATTCCTGAGTGAATAAGCAAATTGCGCACACCCTTGCGCGCGATCTCTGTCGTATAAGGCGTGGCCGTTCCACCACCACCCAGCTCGGTCGTCACAAAGGTTTTGCCTTGGCTTTCGACCGCGTCGTCATACATTCCCAATGCGTCAATCTCGCGCATCTCAATGCTAAACGGTGCGTTGAATGCGTCGCGGGCGGCGCGGCAGCGGGCCTGTTGTTCTCTGTCATCGAGAGCATGCGACGCCGCAAACGGAATGAAGTCGAGCGTTCGTCCGCCCGAGTGGAAATCAAGTACGACATCGGCCATCGGCAAAAGCTTGCGTTGAAAGTAGTCCGCGATCTTTTGCGTGGTTGTCCCATCCGGTCGTCCAGGAAAGGCGCGATTCATGTTCACGTCGTCAATCGGCGAAACGCGAGTGCCTGCCATAAACGCAGGATAGTTCATGAACGGAATGATGATGACCGTGCCCGACACGTCTTCAGCTTTCAGTTCGGCCGCCAGTTCTACAAGAACAAGCGGCCCCTCATATTCATCGCCGTGGTTGGCCCCCGTCAGTAACGCGCAGGGACCGTCCCCATTTTTCACCTGTGTGATCGGGATTTGGATCGATCCCCAAGCGCTATCATTGCGACTATAGGGCAAGCGGAGATAGCCATGCTGCACACCGTTTGAAGCAAAATCAATCGTTGCTGATATCGGATTGTCGCGCATCATTTAGTCTTTCATCACAAGGGCACGGGGCGTCGTACATAGACATTCGACCCCCGTATCAGTAATGACGATTGGCTCGGTAATCTCTAATCCGCCATCGTCCAACCAAAGTGCGGGCATAAAATGAAACGTCATGCCAGTTTCCAAAACCGTCTTGTCGCCTTCCCTGAATGACATTGTGCGTTCTCCCCAATCTGGCGGATAGGACAGGCCAATGGCATATCCACAGCGGCTGTCTTTTTGAAAACCAAGCTTGTTGAGCGTGCTGTTAAACGCAATTGCGATGTCTTCGCAAAAATTGCCGGGCTTAGCTTGAGCAAGTCCCGCGTCGACGGCCTCAAGGACGGCTTTTTCCGCATCCAGATACTTCTGCGGCGGCTTGCCCAAAAACAATGTGCGCGACTGCGGGCATTGATATCTGCGGTAAGCACCTGCAATCTCAAAAAACGTGCTCTCACCCGCCTGCATCGGCGTATCGTCCCACGTTAAATGCGGAGCTGTTGCGTCGATCCCAGAGGGTGCCATTGGGACAATCGCGGGGTAGTCGCCCCAGTGACCATCCGCGCCCAGAACGGAAGCGTGGTAAATATCTGCAATCAGTTCGTTCTTGCGCATCCCGATCTCGGCCTTTTCTCGAATAACACTATGCATGCGCTCTACTATGAGGGCAGCGCGGCGCATGTAGGTGATTTCTGTCTCTGATTTCACCGCACGTTGCCAGTTCACGAGACCCGTTGCGTCGCTCCACGTCACCTGCGGTGATGTCTTCCGCAAAGTTAAAAATGCGGATGCCGTGAAATAGTAATTGTCCATCTCAAGCCCGACACGTGCACCCTCTAGGCCACGGGACGCTAACAATCGTGACAGGGTCTCCATCGGGTGTTTGGACGGGTTTTGGACGTAAGTATCGTCGTATCCGACAATGTTATCATTGTTCAAAAACGTGGTGCGCTGCGCACCCACCGCGTCCATCGCACGGCCCCACCAAATGGGATCACCCTCTAGGGTCAGCAAAACACCCTGATGTACATAAAACGACCAACCATCATACCCCGTGAGCCATGCCATATTCGAGGGGTCTGTCACAAAAAGCGCGTCCAGTCCTAGGGTAGCCATTTCCGCACGCGTCTTGGCAAGGCGTTGAGCATATTCGTCTGAGGAGAAAGGAAGGTCTAACATGGCATGAAATCCTGAAAAGATGTCTTACGATCTTAGCTTTAATGATTGGTGATTTTATGCAAATGTTGTCCCTGTGAGACTAAATTATGCGTTAATCTACCAATAATTGAGGAATTTCTGCATGCTTGATGACTTTGATAGGAAAATCCTGCAACTGGTACAGCGCAACAATCAACTGACTAGCACTCAGCTTTCCGAACGTGTGGGATTGTCTCCAACGTCTATTCAGCGACGTCTCAACAAAATGCGCTCAACGAAGGTGATCGAGGCAGATATCGCAGTTGTTTCACCCAAGGCAGCAGATAGGTCTTTGACCATGCTGGTCGCCGTGGAGCTTGCCCGCGAACGGTCCGATATTATCGACAGGTTTAAACGGGCTGTGCGGGAGCGCGCTGAGGTCATGAGTGCCTACTATGTGACTGGCGAGACTGATTTCGTCTTGATTGTCAGCGCAAAGGATATGTCCGATTATGAGTCCTTCACGCGCGATTTCTTTTACAACAATGCGGACATCAAAGGCTTCAAAACGACCGTTGTGATGGACCGTATCAAAGCGTCATTCTCACTGCCGCTTTGATAGTCGTAGTATAGCCACTTGCTTCCAAACGCAAAAGACCCGCCCGAAAATGAGACGTAAAACATTGATATTAAATATATTTTATTGAAATCCAGTGGGCGAAACCGCCGCAACATCGCACTCCAAGTCTATGATAAGAAATCCGTCAAGTTTCAACCCTAGGCCACTACGCCGCTCGGAAGCGGTGTGTAGCGCGTCGTCCGCGCACGTTCAAATTGAATTCATGGCGACAAACACTTAACAAAAGACTACTTGAGCAGAAATAACTCTGTGATCTTATCGGGAGCTCTACCTCAGAACAGAGGGCAGCTCAATTATGCATGCTTTGTCCGCTCTGTGTGAATCCGGCCGTCGCAGATTTTGCAGTTGCAGCGAATGGCCGGTCTGACGGGCCGCACCGCAGCATGGCGATCGGAAGGTCAAAGTCCGCAATGGGCCGATAGCAGCAAGCACTGCCCGCATGCTAAGCGCCAACCAAAAGTAGGCAGCAAGCAACAAATACAGCCAGTTCCAAAGCTGGGTTTACGTGCGCAACGCCACTGACCGTAAACAGTGTTCTTGGCAACAACCTCAAACACTGTGTTGGAAGACTGTGTTGTAGAACTTGCCTGCAACACAGCAGCCAACACCGTGTCTCAACACACAAACCCCAAACGCTGTGTCCAACACAGCGATTCCGCCCTAAAAATAGTCAGCAACACGGCAAAAGGTGTGTTTAAGGTGTGTTTTTGATTTACACAACTTAAGCGCGTATTTCGAAATGCTAAGCCATTGTTTTTGTTGTTAAAGATGGTGCCCAGGGGCGGAATCGAACCACCGACACGAGGATTTTCAATCCACTGCTCTACCCCTGAGCTACCCGGGCACCGGGATGACAACGTCATCGGGTATCGGGCTTTTAGGCGACTGGTGCTTGGGTGTCCAGAGGCATTTTGTTCTAATTTCAGTGTTGCTTGTCTTCGGCGTCGCGCAATTCGTTCTCAAGCTCTTCTGCGTCCTCAGGATCATAGCTCGGAATCGCGTAAGAGCCTGATAACCATTTACTTAAATCGATATCTGCGCAGCGTTTTGAACAAAACGGGCGAAACTCAGGGTCGGTCTTGCGGTCACAAATCGGGCACGCCATTTTACAGCCCTCGCAAGGTCCGCGCCAATGGCAGACGTTCGCGTTTGCGTTGCAGCTCGAACAGACCCATCGGGGTCCAGCCCACAAGTGAGGTTTCAATCGGATCATTACGGAACGAGGCGCGCAGGGATTGTTCAACCTGCTTGCGGTGCGCCTTGGACATTGACACGAAATCAACTGAAATCTGCCCGCCAAGGCCACGCAGGCGCAATGCACGGGGCAAAGCGCGGCAAGCCGCAAGGTTGGCCTTGAGCGCCGCCCCAGGGGACGTGTCACCGCCTGTGTTGACGTCAACGGCGACCATGGCACGGGTCGGTTCGACATACATCGTCCCCTCGCCCATTTCGACCAAAGCACCGCCAAGCGCGTCGATCTGATCGAGCACGCCGAGATTCTCAAAAGCGCCGTCTTCGGTAACGACATCAGACGCCCCCGTCCACTCACGCCACGCGATGCCATGCGGGCCGTCGCCTTCGGTCAGAGCTTCGGGATCTTTGCCTTCTGCGTCTGCCAGAACGGCGTGTGCAAGGTCTTGCATGGCCGTGATATCATCCATGATCTCTTCCGGATCGGCGCCCTCGCAAGACGAACGGAGAATCAGTCCGAATGTATCGTCGTGGACTTCGGTGGCCACAGCGAGTAATTCGTCACGTGTGTCCTCGTCCTCGATCTGGCGGGAAATGTTCAGTCCGGGCTTGCCGGGGGTCACAATCGCAAAGCGGCTTTTGAACAGAACGCGGTCAGTGACGGGCACAGCTTTGCCATCCTCGGAATAACCCGTGACCTGCACGAGCATCGCTTGACCGGGGCTGAGGCCCTTGCCTTGGCGCAGGAACGCGGTCTCACCATCGGGAAGGCGCAGCATCATGCCGCCCTGCCCTTTAATCGGACGGTCGCAAATCGCGCGGAAAATCGCACCGGGGCGTGGGGCGTCGCTGTCGTCGATCAACAGATCGTCAAGCTTGCCATCCACCAGATAGGCCGCGGCCTCCAGCCCGTTCACATGGTCCAGAACAATCGTGCGACCCTTCATGGTGTCTCTCCGAATAGGGGGTAACCAGCGGCTGTGAGCAGCGCTGCTGTTTCTGGCAATGGCAGACCCATCACCGCATGGAATGATCCATTGATCCAAGGGCAGAAAACGCTGGCGGGGCCTTGTATGCCGTAGCCGCCCGCCTTGCCCTTCCAATCATCTGTCGCGAGATACCAGTTCACTTCGACATCGCTAAGACGTTTAAAAGAAACGGTTGTTTGCACATCGCGCAGCCAGATTTTGGCGCCGCGTTTCACCGCAACAGCCGTAATCACCTTGTGCCTGCGACCCGAAAGCGCGTGCAAAAATTCCGCAGCCTCACCCGCATTTGCAGGCTTGCCCATGATCCGCCGCCCAAGCGCCACGGTGGTATCAGCGCAGAGCACGACCTCATCGTCGGCGCAATGCACCGCAGCTGCCTTTTCCGACGCGATCCGCTTGACGTAATCGCGGGGCAATTCGGCCTTGCGGGGATCTTCATCAATGTCAGGGGGGCGGACGGCGTGTGGGGTTACCCCCATCTGCGCCAAAAGCTCCAACCGCCGAGGCGAGCCAGAGCCGAGGATGAGCTTAAGGCCCCCGTCAAACGGGAGACTTGTCATTTAAAACGATAGTTGATCCGACCTTTGGTCAAATCGTAAGGTGTCATTTCGACTTGCACCTTGTCGCCTGCCAGAACGCGGATGCGGTTTTTGCGCATCTTGCCTGCCGTATGTGCGATGATCGTATGGCCATTCTCAAGCTCAACCAGAAACGTCGCATTGGGCAGAAGTTCTTTCACGACACCTGGGAATTCGAGTAGTTCTTCCTTGGCCATGTGATCTCCTGTAGTTGTTTTACTGCATTTCGCAGTGATCAACGCGTAAATGCGCGTTTGCTACGGGTTTTTCAAGGGTTAATCGGTAGGCTGAGGGTTCTTCCTCCAAAGTTGCCACACTAATAATTCTGAGCAATTGTATCCCCCTTTCGGTCTATGTACCTGAACTGACCAGCCTCCTCGTCTTCGCTGCTGTCAAAGACCCGAGATAGTCCTGATCTAAAACCGCTAACTGAATGATATTTAGGCGGAATGACAAGTGCACCCGCAGTGTCGAAATATCCCCATAAGCCGCCTTTCTTGAATGCAATCATTCCGTCCGCCGCACCGGAAATTTCAATATCAGCAGGAAGGTACTTTTGGCGCCCCCAACCAGACCGCATTGCAGGAGAGCCATCTGACTTTAAAAAATAGGTGCGTCCCCTTTTCCCATTCACACGTTCAACAACGCCTTTTAGATCAAAAACCTGACACCTTGCGGTCGAAGAATTCAGTTCTGCTGCCACCCCGTCGTATGTACTTGAATAGTCCCACGGCCACGTAACTGGGTGCCGGATTTCTACAATTTCGCTCCCAAAAGCATCAATCACCCCGAACTTGCGGCCCTTGACGACGCTAAATGCCTGGCCGGTATCGGAGCGTTCAATACTCTCATATTTGGGCGCTGCGGTTATCTGCTCCGTATGGTCAATTATGCCGTATCGGTGGCGTTTTGTGTCAGGGTCAAATACGTCCCATTTGTAAAAGCCATTCCCCAACGCTGACGCATTCCGCTCAAATGCAACGGTATGATCCAAGCGCATCACATAGTGATTTGTCCGCCCAATATATCTCAAACCTTGCCCGAATTGCTCGTTTGGATCGGCAACCCATGCAGAATTAAGTTTTCTATCGGGGCGATGAATTGCAGAAAATAACCCGAAGCTGTCAGGCGCCTAGTTACAGCTAAAATTTTCAGGTAGGTCGAATATTTGGCCGTCATGATCAACAATGATGTTCGTGACGAGGTCAGACATCTTGATGCGACAATAACCATTGGCGTTAAACTCATCAAAATGCCGGCAGTAAATTGTTTGATCGATCACGATCTCACCAGTGCCATCAATGAAACCCAGATTCTTCATCTCGGTGCTCGCGGATGGTTTAGGAAATGAAAACAACTCCATTGGCTGCAATACTCCTCCACCGCGTTCAATCAGTCGTTTTCAACCCGCGCGGGGCCAAATCGCTCGATCAGACGCTCCATGATCTGATCGCGGGTTTGGCGGTAACTGACCAGACGTGTGTCGCGCCCTTCGCCAAGCCCCGTTGGGTCCATTATCGGCCAGTATTCGACCTCAAGGTGATAAAACCGTGTGAGGTCAAGCGCGCGGCGTTGGCTTGCGGGGGAAAGTGCGAGGACCAGATCGAATGACGACAGATCATCGCCCCATTGCTCCATCTCGTCAAAACTACGCGAGCGATGGCGCGAGAGTTCCACATCCATCTCTGCGCAGACAGTGACCGCAAAACCGTCGATTTCAAGGTCATTCTTTACGCCCACGGACTGAATGTAACACTCTGTTCCGTATAGCTTTTTCATGATTCCCTCGGCCATAGGCGAGCGCACCGCATTATGGTCGCAGCAAAAGAGAACCGATTGCGGCAGAGGTGGAAAAGTCTGATCAGCGACCATCTCTTACCCTCCGAAATGCAAAACGCAAATCAAAGTAAACAGGCGGCGTGCCGTGTCGGTGTCGACGTCGGCTTTGCCCTCTAGCCGCTCTTGCAGAACCCGTGCACCCTCGTTGTGGATACCGCGACGGGCCATATCAATCGTCTCGATCTGGCTGGGCGGCATGTTCTTCACAGCGTCAAAGTAGCTTTCACAAATCTGGAAATAGTCTTTTACGACCTGACGGAATGGCCCAAGCGAGAGGTGGAATTCACCTGCTGGCGTTTCGTCTTCAAGCTTAAGATCAAACACCAAGCGACGTTCTTTGATCGAAAGGCCGAGGCGAAACGGCCCCTGTGGCACCTCACGGTCCTCGCGTTTTGGCAGGGCAAAGCTGTTGTTCTCCAGCAGATCGAACATCGCAACTTTGCGTTCTTGTTCGATTTCCGCAGTGGGGACAGGCAAGCCGCTGTCATCAAGGTCGATATGGCTAATGCGGCTCATTTTTGGTTTATCCGATCCAAACGGGCGCGAACGGACAGACCGTGTGCCTCTAGGCTTTCTGAAATGGCCAGCCGTTCGGCTGACGGGCCAATGGCGGCCAAGGCTTGTGGTGTCATCTTGGACAAAGTTGTGCGTTTGATAAAGTCCATCACTGACAATCCGCTAGAGAAACGTGCCGACCGCGCAGTGGGCAGCACATGATTAGGTCCACCGATGTAATCACCAATGGCCTCGGGGGTCCAGCCGCCAATAAAGATTGCGCCCGCGTGGGTGACGCGCTCGGCCAAGGCGTCGGCGTCAGCGGTGCAAAGCTCTAGGTGTTCTGGTGCGATACGGTCAGACAGCGCAACGGCCTCGTCCATCGTGCGCACGGTGATCACGGCGCCAAAGTCGGCCCAGCTTTTGCCCGCAATCGCACGGCGCTCTAGCGTTTCTAGGCGCTTATCGACAGCAGCCGCAACAGCGCGGCCAAAATCAGCATCATCGGTAATGAGCAACGATTGCGCACTTTCGTCGTGCTCGGCCTGAGACAACAGATCAAGCGCGATCCAGTCGGGGTCGTTGTCGCGGTCCGCAATCACCAAAATCTCGGATGGTCCTGCGATCATGTCGATCCCAACCTTGCCAAATACGCGCCGCTTTGCGGCCGCTACAAAGGCATTCCCTGGCCCTGTGATCTTGTCCACGGGCGGGATTGTCTCGGTCCCATATGCCAAGGCCGCAATCGCCTGCGCGCCGCCAATACGGTAAATCTCATCAACGCCAGCGATGCGGGCAGCCATGACCACTAGCGGGTTCGTCACCCCGTCAGGTGTCGGCACAACAATCGCCAAGCGCCCTACCCCCGCCACCTTTGCAGGGATCGCGTTCATCAAGACCGACGACGGATAAGACGCCAAACCACCCGGCACATAAAGGCCAGCGGCAGAAACGGGCGTCCAGCGCCAACCAAGGGTCGCACCAACCTCGTCGGTCCACGACTGATCCTCGGGCATCTGGCGGGAATGATATGCACGGATACGCTCTGCAGCCATTTCCAACGCGGCGCGATCCTCGTCAGAGACCAGCGCACATTCCGCCTCGATCTCTGCGGCTGAAAACCGCATGGTCTCGGGCGTCAACTGCAACCGGTCAAACTTCGCCGTCAGCTCCAGCACCGCCGCATCGCCACGGGCGCGCACATCCGCAATAATGCCCGCCACAATAGCATCCACATCGGGGCTATCCTCGCGCTTTGCCCCCAAAAGGGCCAGAAAGCGGGCCTCAAAATCAGCGTCGGTGGTGGATAGAAACTGTGGCATCGGCGACTCCTTTGGCGCAGACATAACGTGGGCGGCAAAGGGCATCAATGGCAGCATGGCCGATAACTGGCGTCAGATCGGTGCGATGTTCAGATCGTTGAAACCCACGTAAATTTTGAGATGGGGTCAAGGTCCGCTTCGAGCCCATATTACCGTATTCTGCGATACGGCGAATGGCGGCTGTCGCTGGGAAGGGAATGATTTTCAGCAACTACTAGGGCTCAGATCAAAGGTCTTGGAAGCGCAAAACAAGGTGCTTTCGCCTCCGATGGACGAAAGGCATTGCGACGTAGTAAATGCTGATTGCAGGAGCAATGTCTACATCAGAAAATAAGAGCCGCCGTGATAAAACGACACAATATCGACAAAGTTATTTTGCATCTTTGAGTTGAGCTAAAATAATTATCACAAAGGGACTCGTGCGGCTTTTGACCGCCTATTATGGAACTTCTTGTCAAATCATTCTTTTTGTCGTTTGGCGTGTTTGGGCGCATGATCCTTCCTATGATTGCAATCTCGGCCGTTTCGGGCATCGTCTGGGGCATGCTGAGCGCTGTCACTGGCGGATATGCGAGTATACTTAGCGGCCCCATCACTGCGGCCTTCACCAGTCTTTTTGGCATTCGCGCGGCCCTATCTCTCATGGGCGATCACCGCAGGCCAGGATATCAAATCCTGACTTTGTATTCTATTCTCTTTGGGATATTTTTCATCATCGCAAAGAACGTGGCGATTGTCATTCCCGATTTCGTCACTGCGATCTACACGCACTGGAAATACGGCGAGGCCATATCACTAACGAGTTTCGTGAATACCGATAAGTTGCTCATGTCCGCCATAGGGTATCAGGAATTGACGTTACAAGCCGTTGTTTCTTTTGCGATTTACGTGGCAATTTGCGTGATCATGGTAGTTCCACTTGCCAGTGTTGCGCGCTCTGCGGGGCGCGGCGCTAAGAGCGCGGGCTTTTTCGATGGGGCGGGGCGCAGCTTCATCCCCCTATTTTGTATTTTCTCTGTGTCAATATTTTTTCAGTTCTTCTTCGGACTACTCAGCGTATTGATGGTGTCTCTTCCGATCGCTTTGGCACTCCTGTCGATGTTGATTACACAATCTTTGCCTGACCTTGACCATATACGCATTTTGCAAGGACTAGCCGTGAGCGGAGGTCTATTGTGGCTCCAATCTTGGACATGGGCCGCTGCAGCACTCGCCTTGGTGAAGAACGAGAAAATCACCGAACAGCAACACTCTGCTGCTGCCACTCAGGAAGTAACGGCGTAGACCTGCGCTCTTTGCGAAAATCTCGCAAATAAGGGTTAATTGAAAAAGCAGCCCTTGCCGTAAATTGGATGAAAGGTCGGTTTGGTCCGCATTGTGTGAGTTTGTGCGCCCCGCAGCGAAGGCCGGCTCATCCTAGACAGCCGTTCGCGCGCCGTGCAGCTAACGGCAGATCAGAGCCGTCTTTACAAATCACCTACGCCGCGGGGAATGTCAGCTATCGCAGCGGGCTATTCAAACGAAGGCTGTGAAGCTCTCGGATTTCGGCCGATGTGGATTGGTGTGGCAGATTTCGCCGCACGACATCAGGTGAAATTTTACTGGCCTGCAGCCTCGTTTTTACGATCCTCTTGCGGCGTATTCAGCGTTGACCAAGTGTCGTCTTGCAGTGGTGAAGGTGGTGTTTCACAGTCACCACGATGGATATTTACCTTTGCGATGAAGTTCGCTGAAATGGGGGCCGTCACAAACAGGAACCCCATGATCAGCAACTCGTGAATCGACGTCTGGCCTATGACAAAGGAGTGAAGCATTGAGGCCGCAAGCAGCATCCCGATCCCGACCGTCCCCACCTTGGTTGGGGCGTGCAGGCGCGACATCGGCGTGTTGAATTTCAACAGCCCGATAACCCCAACGATTGTAAAAAACGATCCGATAAGCAAACAGAATGCGACGGCGTAGGTTCCGATAATATCAGCGCTCATTCGATGATGTCCCCGCGCAATACAAAGCGTGCCAGTGCGACTGTCGAAACGAAGCCCAACATCGTAATCAACAGCGACACCTCGAAATAGATTTGCACGCCTTGGTAAATTCCCAACGCGATAACGATGCCAAGGCCATTGATGACCATCGTATCCACCGCAAGAATACGATCACCGGGCGTTGGCCCGATAACCAGTCGCACCATCGATAGAATTTGCGAAAGACCAAGCGTGACGAAAGTCACAATCATCGCGATATCAAAAACCCAGAGTGCTGTCGTCATACGAAAATCTCCTTGAGGCGGCTTTGGTAGCGGTTCACGATATCGTCGCGCACCGCATCTGGGTCATCTGTGTGCAGCACATGCACCAGCAGGCTATGTCCTTCGTCGGACAGGTCTGCTGAGACCGTTCCGGGGGTCAGCGTGATCGTTCCCGCAAGAACCGTGATCGCTTCGGGTTGGCGTAGCTCTAGCGGCACCACGATCCATGCGGGTTTCAGTTTTGCGTTTGGGACGGTCAAAACGATCCATGCCACTTGGATGTTTGCCACAAGAATGTCCCAAATTACCATGACACTGTATGTCACCATTTTGTCTAACCGAAAACTTTTGGGCGTATTGGGCCACCAGATCGACGTTCCCCGAGAGATGACGATCCCGAGGATGATCCCGAAAACGACCATGCCAGCCGAGACTTCGTTTTGCAAAAGGATCCAGACAACCGCGAGAAGTAGCGTGACGAATGGATGCGGGACGAGCCAGAGAAATGCGCGTTTCATATCAATGTCCCTCCTGCGACGTGCTTAACTTGCCGCGCGTTTCCAGCACGGTCGCGATATAGGGCTGCGGCGAGAATAGCTGAGCTGCCATTTTGGTCGCATAGCTATGCATTTGCCCCGCGAAAATGGTATGCGCCACCAAAAGCGCCAGCAGCCCACCGACGGCCACATAGGACAAAACGGCGGGAGGCGGCGATGCTGCGGTCTCGGCATCGCGTACCACGCTTTGCGCTTTCCAGAACAAAATGCTGCCAGCCCGTGAGAAACCGACGATGCCAATCAGGCTTGAGCCCAGCACAACGGCCCAAACCCAAACAACCTGATCTGCGCCAAACGCAGCATCAAGCACCAAGAGTTTGCCAAGGAAGCCCGACAGTGGCGGAAGCCCTGCCACCGCGATTGCGCCCACGAAAAAGAATGCTGCTGTTAGCGCGCTTCCTGCAATGGGTGGTTGCGCGGTCAGGTCCAAATTATCCCGTCCGCTACGCACCATATCCGCGATTAAGAACAGGGCCGCTGCAGCCAATGTCGAATGCACGATGTAGTAAAGTGCCGCCGCAATACCTTCGGGTGTGAACAGTGAAATCGCGACCATCACCATACCCATCGACCCGATGACCGAGAACGCAACCAAGCGGTCCAGTCGTTTTGCGGCGAGAACCCCGACCATGCCAAGGGCCACCGACAGGAGGGCCGCAGGCAACAACCAGTCCCCTTGCAGACCAGCTGTGATCTCTAAATCGGGCGGGAAAATCATCGTATACAAACGGATAATCGCGTAGGCGCCGACCTTTGTCATAATCGCAAACAGGGCTGCAACGGGTGCTGGCGCTTCTGCATAGCTTGACGGTAACCAGAAATGCAGCGGCACCACGGTAGCTTTGATCGCAAAGACTAAAATCAACAAGACGGCCGCCACACGGATCCCCACGGTGTCTTCCGCGCCAATCAGGGCCACCCGATTGGCAAGGTCCGCCATGTTCAGTGTCCCCGTTTCGGCATAGATCGACCCAAGTGCAAACAGGAAAAGCGTCGATCCAATCAGGTTAAACAGCACATATTGCACGCCCGCGCGGAGCCGTGCATCGCCGCCAGCATGGATCATCAAGCCATAAGACGCGATCAAGAGGACTTCGAAAAATACGAACAGGTTAAAGAGGTCACCTGTCAGAAACGCCCCCATGATCCCCATAAGTTGAAATTGGAACAGCGCATGGAAATGAGCGCCGCGATTATCCCAACCCGATCCGATTGCATAAAGAAGGACGAAGAGCGCCAGCACCGCCGTCAAAAGCACCATAAAGATGGAGAGGCGGTCCCCTACCAGCACAATACCAAAGGGTGCTGCCCAATCGCCGAGTTGATAAAGGAGAATGGAGCCGTCAAAAACCTGCGTTGTCAGGCCGAGTGCGATCGCGATCAGCGCCAGCACGCCCACAACAGAGAAGGTGCGCTGAATGCCGATGTGATACCGAGCGGCCAACACAATGAAGGGTGCAAGCAAGGCGGGCAGGACAACGGGTGCGATAAGCCAATGGGTCATGATGGTGTCCCCGTGGTCTCGTCGGGTTGATCGTCGACGTGGTCATCATCAGAGCCCAGAAACGCGCCAAGGCTGATCATCACCACAACAGCCGTCATGCCAAACGAAATCACGATAGCGGTCAGGACCAAGGCTTGCGGCACGGGGTCGGCGTAGTTTGTTACGCCGTCTTGCAAGATCGGCGGCGCGCCAACGGTCAAGCGGCCAGAGGCGAACAGGAATACATTTACCGCATAGGTTAATAGCGAAACCCCCAAGATGACGGGGAATGTCCGCAGTCGCAGCACGAGGTAAAGCCCGCCCGCCGTCAAAATACCAATGGCAGAAGCAACTAAGAGTTCCATGTTACACGCCCTCCTTTGCAGTTTCAGGCGTATCGAGATGCGTGTCATCACGCGACGGATCGATGTCCATTGGGTGTTCGCTGTCTTCCATATGGGCGCGGCGCGCGAGACGTGATAAACTTTCCAGTGACAACATGACCGCACCAAGAACCGCTAGGAAAACGCCCAGATCGAACAGCGCAGCGGTTGCCAGTTCGAACTTTTCAAAAGGTGGAATGCGCACATAGGTAAAGTCGGAGGTCAGGAACGGTTTGCCAAAGAACCAAGAGCCCATGCCTGTAAATCCTGCGATTAACACGCCCGCGCCAATCACACCGTGATACGGGTATCGTAAGCGCGCCGACGTCCAGACAAAACCGCTCGCCATATATTGCATCACCACCGCAATCGAGACGATAAGCCCCGCAATAAAGCCACCACCTGGTTCATTATGACCGCGCAGGAAGATATAGAAACCGACCATCAAAACGACGGGCATGATCACGCGGGTCAGCACAACCATCATCATCGGATGTGTGTCGCCAGCGCGTGGCTGGTCAGGCTTGCGGTTCAAAAGCCGCGCGCGCACTGGCCCGCTTAGCAGTGTTTCGGTCAGCGCATAGATCAGCAGCGCCGCGATGCCCAAAACGATGATTTCACCGTAGGTATCAAAGCCACGGAAATCGACAAGGATGACGTTCACAACGTTCGTGCCGCCGCCGCCCTTATAGGAATTCGCCAGATGAAATTCCGAAATCGGCACACCTGTTGCGTCGCGCAAAAGATAGTAATAGGCCAAGGCGAAGGTCGCCAGTCCGCCCATAATCGCAATAGCGCTGTCGCGGGTGCGGCGCAAAACTGTGCTTTCGATAGGTGTGTTATTGGGGAGGAAATTCAGCGCCAAGAGCATCAAAATAATCGTCACCACCTCGACGGTGAATTGCGTCATGGCAAGGTCTGGTGCGCTAAAGAACACAAAGCCGATCGATACCATCAGCCCCACAATGCCGATCAAAATCAGCGACAACAGGCGGTTGCGGTGCAGCAAAACCATGCCAACCGTTGCTGCTACCAGCATCAACCACCCTGCAATAGCCACAGGTCCAGCGGCTTGAGCGGCACGGGTCGGCACGCCGACAGTGCCTGATGTCCAAGCATAAAACCCTGCGCCGAAGATCGTCACGGCGCCAATCGCGGCGTAGCGCGAGAACGCACCGTTATGCAGCGGCAGGATCAAAGCTTGCGCCAATCTTGCCACAGCTTCGACAACGCTATCAAAGATTGCCTTGGCTTCGGGGCGCGGCGTACGGTCCCAGATGCGCAATGCAGGAGTGAATACGGCCAACATGATCAAGCCACCAACAACCGCGATGATCGACATGTAAAGTGCGGGCACCAAACCGTGCCAAATTTTGATATGCACATCAGGGAGCGTGGCCGCATCGCCGAGCACCGAAGCCGTTACCAGCTTTACAAACGGCTCGGCAACAAAAGGCGCCAAACCGATCACAACGACCAAGACCACAAGGACCGCAGGTGGCAACCAGAGGCCCAGATTTGGGTCATGCGGCGCGGCAGGATAATCGTCGCGCACCGGCCCAAAGAAAACATGTCCGATCAGCCGGAAACAATAGGCCGCTGAAAAGATCGACCCGAATGTCGCCAACGCGGGGACCAACCAAGGCATGCCAAACAGAACCGTGGCGTAAGTTTCTTCCAGCATCATTTCTTTGGACAAAAACCCGTTCAACAATGGGATACCCGCCATCGACAAGGCGGCAAGCGAGGCAATAATAAAGGTGACGGGCATCAATTTGCGCAGCCCACCAAGGCGTCGAATGTCGCGGGTATGCGCCCCGTGATCTATTATCCCAGCCGACATGAACAAGGCCGCCTTGAACGTCGCATGGTTTAAGATGTGGAACACGGCTGCCATTGCACCAAATGCCGTCCCAGTGCCCAAAAGCATGGTGATCAAACCCAAATGGCTGACTGTCGAGAACGCGAGCAATGCTTTTAGGTCATGCTTGAAGAGCGCGATCACCGCGCCAAGCACCATCGTTATCAAGCCCGCAGTGGTCACGATCACAAACCACTCTGGCGTGCCAGACAAAACGGGCCACATGCGCGCCATCAGGAAAATCCCTGCTTTCACCATCGTGGCAGAATGCAGATAGGCGGACACAGGGGTGGGTGCTGCCATCGCGTGTGGCAGCCAGAAATGGAACGGAAACTGTGCCGATTTGGCAAAACAGCCCAGCAAGATCAACACAAGCGCAGGCACGTAAAGCGCATCCGCTTGGATCAAATCGCGGTTCTGCAAAATCACGCTGAGGTCATAGCTGCCGACAATCTGCCCGAGGATCAGCATCCCCGCGATCATCGACAGACCGCCCATGCCCGTCACCGTCAAGGCCATTCGCGCGCCTTGGCGCCCTTCGGGCAGATGTTTCCAAAAACCAATCAAAAGGAAAGATGACAGCGATGTCATCTCCCAAAAAACAAGCAAAAGCAATATGTTATCGCTCAGAACAATACCCACCATCGCGCCTTGGAAGAGCAGCAAATAGGTGAAAAATTCGCCCATATTGTCGTCACGGCTCAGATAATTTCGCGCATAGGCAATGATCAACAGGCCGATGCCCAAAATCAGCAGTGCAAAGAAAAACCCTAGCCCGTCAAGCATCAACGTGAAGTTGAGCCCCAAGGAAGGCATCCAATCGACACGCGCTACGATGACCTCACCAGCGAAAATGGACGGCAGGTTTGTGAGCAATCCTACAAAAGCAGCTAAAGTGACGGTGAACGTCACGCCAGCACAAGCTGACCGCCCTGCAGAATTCATGAGGCCAGGTAAAAGCGCGCCAAAGAAAGGCAATGCAACGATAAGAAAAAGGGACACGCAAACTCCTATTCGACTCAAGTCTCGCGATGTAGAAATAAAATGCGAGCAATCAGTGTCAATAAAATACTAGCTAATCGTCGGAAAGGCGAGTGCCTGACGCGAGAATACCGAGGAAGTTCCTAAAGCGGTCATCGGATCCAGTTCGAGGAACGGCAGATTTGCCCACATTGCGGACCTAGGCTCTACAATGCGGTTTAAAAAGCTCCGCTCGCACCTTTACTGATGGCCTCTAACCTCAATCGTGTTTTGGTACCTTACGCGAAGGCGCGATGTAGGGGCGGGTAACGTCACGCAGCAAGACCTCAACGGCCTCGACATCTACGCCAATCGCGCCGTCGCCTGATAGGGTAAGGATAATGCGGCCCGTGCCGTCTAACCCCGCCTCGAACGTGATCGCCAAAAGCGAGAGCACCATATCCGCATCGCCCGCTTGCACGCCTTGGGTTTGCACGGCCGTTACGTCCTCAATGGATAAGACCGACTGCACACGCTCGACCTGACGCCGCGCACCTTTGACGTTTGCATCATCTTCCCAGCGGAAACGGTTGATCAGCACCGCAAAACGCCGCGCTTTGCGGTCCCATTTCATTTCAGACGCAGGGAAAACCGCGTCTTGGGTCAAGGACGACAACACTGTCAAATCATGCGTATCTAGGGCCTTGAGGCGCAGGGGTTTGTCGCCCCCATCTTCGAACCTTGCGTCGCTCACTTGCCAGATACCCGCTCGATTTGAGCGCCAACAGCCGAAAGTTTCTCCTCGACATGCTCGTAGCCGCGATCAAGATGGTAAACGCGGTTCACAATCGTTTCGCCCTCGGACGCTAGGCCCGCAAGGATCAACGACACAGACGCCCGCAGATCGGTCGCCATCACAGGCGCGCCTTTCATCTTAGCCACGCCTTTTACCGTCGCCGTGTTGCCATGCACTTCGATCTTCGCACCCATGCGGATCAATTCAGGGGCGTGCATAAAGCGGTTCTCGAAAATCGTTTCTTTCAGAACCGCAGTGCCTTCCGCAAGGCAAAGCATCGCCATCATCTGCGCCTGCAAATCGGTCGGGAAACCGGGGAATGGCTCTGTGGTCACATCAACCGCGCGCGGGCGGTCGCCGCGACGTTTTACCTTGAGGCCAAGCGCCGTTTCGGTCACCTCAATGCCAGCCGCGTCGAGCTTTTCAACAAAAGCCTCAACGAGGTGCATACGGCCGCCGATACATTCGATTTCGCCGCCCGTGAACACAGGGGCCAGCATATAAGTGCCAAGCTCAATACGGTCGGTAACAACAGGATGCGTGGCACCGTGCAGGCGGTCAACACCTTGGATCTCGATACGGGACGTGCCGTCGCCCTCAATCTGCGCACCCATCGCACGCAGACACGTCGCAAGATCAACGATCTCAGGCTCGCGCGCCGCGTTATTAATAACGGTTGTGCCTTTGGCCAAGGTCGCAGCCATCATCAGGTTCTCGGTCGCGCCAACAGAAGCAAACGGGAAGTCGATCACAGCGCCTTTAAGTTTACCACCAGCAGCCTTCGCATGCAGGTAGCCGTCTTTGAGATCAATGGTCGCACCCATTTTCTCAAGGCCATCGGTGTGGATATCCATGGGGCGCGCGCCAATCGCGCAACCACCCGGAAGAGAGACAATCGCGTGGCCTTCGCGCGCCAATAGCGGGCCAAGCACAAGGTTGGACGCCCGCATCTTGCGCACGATGTCATAATCCGCCGTGGTATTGACCGCACCATGTGTCGACATGACCTGCACTTTGCCGTCTTGCAACGCGGTGATCTCGGCCCCCAGCGAGCGGAGTAATTCCGTCATCGTCTTTATATCCGACAGACGCGGCGTGTTGGTGAGCGTCAATGGCTCTTCCGACAAAAGCGTCGCTGGCATCAAAGCCAAAGCGGCGTTCTTTGCGCCCGCAATATGGATTTGACCGTTTAGCTCACGGCCACCCTTTACGATGATTGAATCCATACCTGTCTACTCTTTCTCTTCTGTCTCTGTGTTGGCAGCCCGCACGCGGGCCTGCGCCTTACGTTTGGCCATATTTGCCTTCAAGCCCGCCTTGAGACGGTCCTCACGAATTTGCGCCTCTGTGCGCTGAATTTTCTTGGTGCTCTTCTGATCCATAATGCCCCTGTTACCAAGGTGGATAAAAAGCGTCCAGTGAGGGCTTGCACCATTTGCATAATACCGCTAATTCGCAGCGCACGGATGCTGTGGTAGCTCAGTGGCAGAGCACACCCTTGGTAAGGGTGAGGTCGAGAGTTCAATCCTCTCTCACAGCACCATCCCCCTCTCGATCGTACGAATGCCACTAGCGTTTGGCGAATGCGGCTGTAATTGCCCCTGGGTCGTAGTAATTTTGCAGCCAGTCGCGCACAGGCATTGCGCCATGTGCTTTCAAATCCGCCGCGTAAGTTTCCAGAATGAGGTCGAGGATGCCTGCCCGCGACCATTTCATATGCAAATAGCGCAGGTTGAGTTGGCCCATCGCCTCTTCAACGGATTTATTCTCCGCATGTAACAGAAAAAACGCGGCCGCCAGCCCAGTCCGATCCGCGCCTGATTTGCAGTGGATGACAAACGGGCGGCCGCAGGTATCAAAGAGGTCAAGCAAAGCGAGGTATTCTTCCTTTGGAGCAGCACGACGGGCACTGAGCGCAAGACTTTCAAGTGCGATTCCATGGGTTTCGCAGGCCTCTTTCTCTAGCAAGTGGTGGCTGAGATTTGCCGTCCCCCGCAGGCTAATGACACTTTTGATTCCCATCTTGGCAAATGCGGCAATGCGCTCTGGATTGGGCTGATTGGACCGCCAAGCGCCGCCACCGATGTCATGCAAGTTCGCCCAAAGGTTCCGCAAACAGTCGTGGTCGTGATAATAAAAATGCGCATTGGCCAATTCGCGATCTTCATCCGTGACAAGTGCGGGGCCGAATGTCGCGCGCTTGCTGCGGCGGATCAAATCCAGCCACCGTGAAAATCTCTTCAACATGCGCATCTTCCATTCGGTTATTACGCGGAAATACCAAAAAATCCGCAATCTTTGTTCACATAAGTCCGAAATACCCATAAAGCCATGCATAGCGTCCTCGCAACCGCGATCTGGACCGGATGACATTGCCCACGTGTAAGGTTACGCTGCGCCTCAAAGACGACAATGGAACGGTATCTTTGCTACTTAAAATCTGGCTCTTTCTCACGCATTGGCTGTCTTGGCTTATCGCTTTTGGCGCGCGCATTGGGCATTGGCGGCAGGGTGCGCGCTTTGCAGAACGCCTTGGCCACACGACGCAACCCGCCCCGCACAAGCCCGTCATCTGGTTTCATGCCGCGAGCCTTGGGGAGATTAGTCAGGTGCAAGACGTTATTCTTGGCCTGCAAAAGTCGGAGCGATATCAAGTCCTTGTTACGACTATGACCAGCAGCGGCGCGAATTTTGCCGCGCGGCATCTGCCACAAGCGACCCATCAATTTGTTCCGCTTGATACCCCTAGCGCAGTCGAAAAGTTCTTGGGTTTTTGGAACCCTCAAATCGCCATTTTCGTCGAAAGCGATCTTTGGCCACGATTGATACGTGAGACGGCAAAACGCGATTGCCCGCTCATCTTACTCAACGCCCGCCCGTCAAAATCACGCGAACGGGCGCCGCAGTTTTACGGGCAAATCTTGGCGCAATTTGACGCCATCACTTGCAAATCGGCACAGGTGGCAGACGGGTTAATCCGTTTGGGTATTCTCGGCGAAAAATTGTTTGAATTCGGATACTTACGCGCCAATGCGGCCCTGCTTTCAGTGTCCGACATCGAGGTTGCTACCTTGCGAAATGCGATTGGCGACCGTCCCGTTTGGATCGCCGCCTCGACCCATGTCGGGGATGAGGCGGAGGTGCTTGCGGCTTGTAAAATCGTTCTCGCGCAACACCCCAAAACCCTGCTTATCTGGGCCCCCCGCCATCCAAATCGCGGCGGTGCGATCCAAACTGCACTTACGCGCACGGAGCTATCATCAGCACGCCGCAGCCAAATAAACCCAATTTCGCCTGATACGCAGGTCTATATTGCCGACACGTTGGGCGAACTCGGCACCCTCATTCAACTGAGCAATATCGTCTTTCTTGGCGGATCATTTGGCAAAGATGGTGGTCACAACCCCTATGAGCCCGCGCGATTTGCCACGGCTATTCTGACCGGACCGAATGTGAAGAATCACAGCGACGGGTTTCATATGCTGGTCCAAAATGGTGCTGGCATACGTGTCAGCAATGGCGACGTTTTGGGGCAACGGATTTGCGGCCTGCTCAACGATGGAACTGCCGCAGATATGGGCCAGCGCGCAAAGGATCTCGTCGATAAGGCCCAAGGGGCCACTACTCAAACAATTGATCTGATTGAGAAAAAATTGCGCCCTTAACGGGTGCGGTAGCGGGCTGTCAGGGCCTCGGCGCTATAGTCGTCGGCCACCCAGTCACGCAGGTTTTTGGTGCCTTCGACCTTTTCAAAATCATCAAGAACCGCGTCCAGAATCCCAGACGACGACCAGCGAATATGCAAATACCGAAACGACAAATGACGTCGTGCCGTCGCTACTTTCTCGCCGCATTTATCAATCAGGTAAAACGCACTCAGCAGCCCGGTCCGGTCCGCGCCTGACTTGCAGTGGATCAACAAACCGCGCTCGGCCTTATCAAAAACCTCAAAAACCTCAAGCAACGGCGCGCGATCAGGCGCACGACGTGCCGACAGATTGCTCACTGTGTAAAGGGTCTGACCAGCCGCGGCACAGCCTTGCTCTGTAAACGCGTAAAACGGCGTTTTGCTGTAGCCGCGCAAGTTCAACACGGAATTGATTCCCAGCGCCTTATACTTCGCGAGACGTGGCGCGTCGGGTTGGTTTGAACGATAAACACCGGGCGCGACCTCAGCAAAGTTATGCCACCAAATCCGCAAAATATGATGGTCGATCCAATAGAACCACCGCTTTGCGCGGCGTTTCCCCGAATCTGTTACCAAATCCAAAGGGGTCGCTGCAAAATACCGCTCAATTCGGTCAATGATTTGCTTTAAGCTCATTTTGCCCTCCGGTTTTGTGACCCTCATACGTCACCCCAGCACCTGTGGAAACCCATCGTAGCCTCGCATGCGACAAACCCTTGTGCGATCACAAAGTAATCCATAAACACGAAAATATTATGAGCCAGAACCCAAAAGTCGTCATTTTCAACGATACATCGACCCGTTATCACCACGGCTGCGCCCGCGTGATGCGGCTGCTTTGTGCTGGATTGGAACGGCATGGGTTAGAGATTATTGCCCGCTCCCCTGCCCGTCACGAATGGGAAAAAGACGCGGCATTTCTTGCCGAACTGGCCCGCGCCGATATCATCGTCATCAACGGCGAAGGTACTTTCGCATCACGGCAAACCCGCAGGCGAGGCCCTTTTGCGGGTCACGCAGCACCCTGCCCGCGGCACCACGCCTTTTGCCTTGATCAACGCACTTTATCAAGACAATCCTGACAGCTGGAACGAGATGTTGCAGGCCTGCGCCCTCCTCTCGGCCCGCGACAGTGAGAGCGCCGCTGCGATGCAGGCCGCAAGCGGTCAAGACGTCCGCTGGCTACCTGACCTCTCGCTTTCCGCACCTGCCGAAGGTCGCGAACAAGCCCGCAAGGGCGTAATCGTTGGTGACAGTGTCAAACTCAGCGCACGTAAGGTTCTTGCCATGACCGCCGCGCGTTTCACCGACGCGCGCTTTGTCCCGACCAAAACCCTGCAATCAAAGATTTGGAATTCCGCCATCATGCGCGGGCTGCTTTACCGGATCTACAACGGTGTATTTCCACTGCACACGCCCCCGTTTTTGATGCCCGCAACTGAGGAAGCCTACCTCAAAGAGATTGCGGCGACCCACCTGCATATCACAGGACGGTTTCACGCGGTTTGCCTGTCGATGCTGGTCGAAACGCCATTCCTTGCGCTCAGTTCAAACGCCTCAAAGATCGAGCGCCTTTTGACCGATGCGGGCCTTGGCAAATCGCGTATGGCAGATCCTGCAAGGCTAAAGCAGGCATCGCCAGAAGCGCCATTTAGCGGCGATGGGTTGACGGCTATTCGGGCCTTTCGCCAGATGGCGTCAGAGCGTGCCGAAATCCTCTTTGCCGACATCGCCGCCCTTGGTGGCCAGTCCTGATGTCCCATCTTCGCTTTCTCTGGGCAAAGTTGACGCAGAACGAAACCGCGCTCGCGCAATTTGGCCTGACGGAAACGGAGTTATTGAGCCGTCTTGCAGAAAAATCCGTCGCGGTTGTAGGCAACGCACGTGCGCTAGGGCAAACCGCGCATGGGGCACAAATCGACAGCGCAGACATCGTCATTCGGATCAATTCGGCACCCATGCCAAATGCAAAATCTCATGGCCGGAAAACCACATGGATGGCCGTTTCGACGCCGCCTTCCAAAGAGACTTTGGCCAATCGCGCCCCGAGTTTGATCTTGTGGATGACCCCAAAACGCAAACGGCTCGGCTGGAATATTCCGCGCGATTTTAGCTTCTATCTCAATCGGTCAAATGACTGGGTGCGCCTATCTGCGGCCTTAGGCACAAGGCCAACAACGGGCGTGATGATAATCGACCTTTTAAGTCGCTCCAAGGCGCGCAAGATAGATTTATACGGCTTTGATTTCTTTGCGTCTTTGTCGCTCTCGGGCGAAAGGCAGGCCGAACAGGTACCGCATGACTTTGACCGCGAGCGCGTCTTTATCGATGCGCTATTGGCAAGCGATCCGAGGGTCCACTTACACAAAATGAACGCGTAGTTTTGGGGCAGCATTTGCCGCCCCAAAATCAAACTTAAGCTGACCATTCCCAAGCTTGCGCGAATGATCCTAGCACGGTTGTAACCTCGGCCTCGCTGACGTCACCTGTCTTGGCAATTTGTGCAACCAAGCCACGCTTTTTGTCCTCAACCACTGCGTTCACATGTGCGGCCAAGCCTGCTTTTGCCAATGCAGCATCATAGACCCGCGAGATTGCCAATTTACGCAATGCGGGTTTGAAGATTTTGCCCACGGCCGTCTTTGGCAATTCGTCGAGAATTTCCAGATGTTTAGGATGGGCTGCGCGCTCGTGAATATGCTCGTTGGCATAGGTCAAAAGCTCCGCTTCGGTCACTGTCGCGCCATCGACAAGTTCTACGTAGGCACAAGGCAACTCGCCCGCATGAGCGTCAGGCTGACCAATTGCGCCGGCGAAGGCAACATCTGGGTGACCTGCAAGGGCCTCTTCTATCTCGGCAGGATCAATATTGTGCCCGCCTCGGATGATCAAATCCTTGGCGCGGCCTGTGATCCAAAGGTAGCCATCAGCATCAAAACGCCCCAAGTCACCTGTGCGCAGATACTGCACCGATTTGCCCAGCGGCGAATTCTCACCCGGATAAAACAGGTCCGCGTTCTTTGCAGTCTCGGTATAGGTCTTGCCGTCGTAAACCCCAGGAGATGCAACACAAATCTCGCCAATCTCGTCAGTGGCGCAATCGGTTTGCGTCGCCACATTCACAATCCGCACGTGGGTATATGGGAACGGCAGACCGATGGAGCCGATACGCTTTTCACCGTCAGGCGGGTTGATCGACACCAGACATGTGGCCTCGGTCAGACCGTAACCTTCGCAAACTGTCACGCCAGCGGCCTTCTCGAACTTGCGGTAAAGTTCCAGCGGCAGCGGCGCAGAGCCACAAAACGCCAGTTTCAGCGTCGAAATATCCGCATTCACAGGGCGCTGCATCAGGGCCGAAAACGCGGTTGGCACACCGATCAGGAACGTTGCCTTATGACGCTCGATCAGCTTCCACATGTTGTCGAAAACGCCCTCGCCACGGTAACCTTGCGGTGTTGGCAAAACCATTTCGGCACCAGAGGCCAAAGACGAGCCAAACGAGACAATCGCCGCAAACACGTGGAACATCGGCAGCGGACACATCTGCACGTCTTTTTCCGTGAACAGTAGCTTTGCACCCAGCCACGCGTTGTAGAGAATGCCCGAAAACCGGTGCTGCGCGACCTTTGGCATCCCCGTTGTCCCGCCCGTATGGAAATAAGCGGCGACACGGTCTTCGGTGCTATCTGCGAACTGTAAAGTCGTTGGCTGACTGTCCATTTCCTTGTTGAAATCCAGAACCTTCGCGTTGTGAGTCACTGGGTTCTTTGGGCGGATCAGCGGCACGATCAGCTTTTTTACACCTGTCAGATAACGGTGCAAATCGACCTCTAGAATGGTCTGCACATTCGGTGCCATTGCAACAGCAGCAGCCGCCTTTTGCGCCACATCGGTTTTCGGGAAGGACCGCAAGGTGACCAGCACCTTGGCATTGGTTTCGCGCAAGATTGCGGCGACCTGTTCGGCTTCCAAAAGCGGGTTAATCGGGTTCACGATCCCTGCGATTTGACCGCCAACAAAGGCCAGAACGGTCTCGGTCGCGTTTGGCATCATAAAGGCCACAACATCGGTTTCCCCCACGCCTAATTCGCGCAACATATTGGCAACTTGGGTGGATTTTGCGTGCAACTCGCGCCAGCTAAGCGTCTCGGCCTTCGCATCAGGAGCAGACATCAACTGATAGGTAACCGCATTGCGATCAGGAAATTTACCCGCTGTCTCGGTCAACATGCCGTAGGTTGTGACAGGCAGATTGCGCTCCGCCCAAGTCTTTTCGTTCTCAATCGCATTCCGATCGGCCATAGTGGCGTAAGTCATGCCAGTCTCCTCCCATTTGGTTCAGGCCTTCGAGGGCCTAATATTCCTCTTGGGTTCAGACTGTTGAATTACCGCGCGTTAGGCAAGACTGACGCTGCGAAATTTGCGATTATTCCGCGTCAGAGCCTGTTGTAAATTGCAAACGTGCGAGGCGGGAATAAAGTCCATCTTGCGCCACCAGATCATCATGCGTGCCAGAGGCGATGATCTTACCGCCATCAAACACCACGATGCGGTCCGCTTTTTTCACAGTCGCCAAACGGTGTGCGACGATCAATGTGGTACGGGTCCGCGCCAAGTCCTCAACAGCGGCCTGCACCAGACGTTCGCTTTCCGCGTCAAGCGCAGAAGTCGCCTCGTCCAGCAGCAAGATCGGCGCATCGCGCAGAATGGCCCGCGCAATCGCGATCCGTTGTTTTTGACCACCCGAAAGCATCACACCACGTTCGCCCACATCACTGTCGTAGCCATCAGGCAGCGCCATTAGGAAATCATGTGCAGCGGCGGCTTTTGCCGCCTCGATCACTTCGGCATCGGTCGCATCTGGCCTGCCAAAGCGGATGTTTTCACGTGCGGTATCTGCAAAGATAACGGGGTCCTGCGGCACAAGCGCCACGTGTCTGCGGAAGTCAGCCCGCGCCATATCGCGCAGGTCGACACCGTCGATTTTAATCGCACCCTGCTGTGGGTCATAGAACCGCTGCAACAGCTGGATCACCGTCGATTTACCCGCACCCGAGGGGCCAACCAAGGCCACGCTTTCGCCCGCTTTCACGGTCAGGCTCACACCCGCCAGCGCGGAAATACCGGGGCGACCGGGATAGGCAAAGGTCACGTCGTCAAAGGTGATTTCAGCGGCTTGGGTGTCAGGTACCGCAACAGGGTTCACAGGGTCAACCACCGCATCATCGGCATTCAGCAACTCAATCAATCGCTCTGTTGCACCTGCCGCGCGCTGCAATTCGCCCCAAATCTCGGTCAAAGCGCCCAGCGCACCTGCGACCATGATCGTGTAGATCATAAACTGGACAAGCTCGCCCATGCTCAAGGTGCCGCTGCGCACGTCAGCCGCCCCCATCCAAAGAAAGCCAACGACAGCTGAAAACGCGATGAAAATCACGATAGCGGTCATGATCGCGCGGGTCTCGATCCGCCGCTTGGCCACGACAAAGCTCTTCTCGGTCACATCAGCGAATTTCTTGCGCGAGAGGTCTTCGTGGGTGAAGGCTTGGATCGTTTGAGCAGAGAGCAACTGTTCCGAGGCATCGCCAGACGATGCCGCGATCCAATCTTGGTTTTCGCGGCTCAGCGTCCGCACACGGCGGCCCAAAAGCACGATGGGAATCAAAATTACAGGGATCGGCCACAAAACAAGGCCCGTCATTTTTACTGACGTCCACAGCATCAGGCCAATACCGCCAAACAAGATCAGCACGTTGCGCAGGGCAACGGAGACCGAAGACCCAATAACCGAGAGGATCAAAGTCGTGTCGGTGGTGATACGGCTTAGGACCTCACCCGTCATTACCTTCTCAAAAAACGCAGGCGACATGCCGATCATGCGGTCAAATACCGCGACGCGAATGTCGGCCACAATGCGCTCGCCTAAACGGGTCACAAGGTAGTAGCGCAGGGCCGTGCCAACAGCCAAAAGGGCCGCAACAACAAAAGCGAATCCGAAATATCTATCAAGCAGGCCACTTTCGGCCACGTCAAAGTTATCAACCACTTGGCGGGCCGCCAGCGGCATCACAAGCGAGATCATCGCGGTGAATGTCAGCGCCACAAGCGCCATCACAACCATCGCACGGTAGGGTTTTACAAATGGCCAAAGTTGCGCCATCGCCCCGATTTTCTTAGAGGTTGCGCGGTCTTCGGTTGATGCGATTGGGATGTCCGCCATAGGATTAGTCCTTAAGACTTGCGTCCCGAAACGCCCGCCAAGGTCTAAGCTATCAGGTCAGTGGATTGGAGCGGGCGACGGGAATCGAACCCGTGTCTTCAGTTTGGAAAACTGAGGTCTTACCATTACACAACGCCCGCGTAATGTCTTGTCTATATGGCGGGCCTTGGGGGATTTGCAAGTGCATTTTGCCATAAGTCCGCGCAGTTTCTGCCACAGCTTTGCCCCAATTGCTGGTTAACAAACGTGTGACGCATTCTACTTTATGGGACGAATCTTATGAAACGCATGATCCAACTGACGCTGTTGATGGCTTCGATCTTCTTGGGATCGACGGCAATGGCTGTGCAACATGATGTCATGATCTTGAAAGAAGGTTACTTTCCCAACAAACTCTTTTTCGTGAACGGGGATACCATCCGCTTTACCAATGCGACGAACGAGACAATAAGCATTGGGGTTCCAAATGTCGGTTGGATTAAAACCAATTTGGCGGGAAACGGTTTCTTTGTTTACTCCATCCCAAACACGTCATCTCTGAAGGTAAACGGGCCATCATTTCCATACCGCTACAGCAACAAACAAGGCAATTTTCAATTGGAAGTTGAACGGGCAACGGCGCCGACGTCTTGCCCGAGTTCGTATCTTGAGTCTGGGGTTTGCAACTAATTTAAAGGCGAAATCAGGGTTTCCCCTGATGCCTTGTTTGAATTCACGGCGGTCCCGACACGGGTGAATGTCAGCGTATCTTCGGGTGCACTTTTCATCAATCTAGCGGCCCCTTTGCCATCCTCACCCAGCCAGAGCAGCCACTGATCAGGCGCGAGGATCACGGGCAAGCGGTGGTGGATTTTTCCCATCGCCGCATTGGCACCTGTTGTCACGATCGCAAAGGATGTGAGCGCGTCTTCCCCTTGCCCCCAGTCCTGCCAAATGCCGCCAAAGACCATTGGCTCCCCATCGCTGCGGGTCACATACCACGGCAAGGGTTTATCCTTATCCCCTCGTTCCCATTCATAAAAACCCGATACCGCGACCAAGCAACGCCGTGCGCGGCATGCTTCGCGAAAGGCTGGTTTCTCAGCAATCGTCTCGGAACGGGCGTTAATAAGAAGTGGTCCGCCGTTTGGTTTATCATACCAATGCGGCACGAATCCCCAGCGCATCGGGCGCAATCTGCGCATCCCTTCGGAAGATGTCACGACCCCCACTTGCGTGGTCGGGCAGACATTATAATTGGGCACGTCTGGCAGGTCGTTTGACGGGCTTGCCGCAAACATCTGAGCCATCGCATCATGGGGCAAGGTGATCGCCATACGTCCGCACATGGGGCTAATATGGCGGTAAAAGGAGTTGTGCACCAGACGTGCACCGCGCGTGCACTGGGCGTGCACAGTACCGCGCCATTGGCGATGCCGTTGTCGGGTGGTGCGATGGCTGATACGCTTATCCGATAATTTTAGTGATTTGCAGTTGGACCGCCGATGACCGCTTATAAACTGTTTGGGATCACGCTTGGTGTCGCGCTGATAGGCGGAGCTTTGCAAGCACAAGACTGGAGCATTGAGACCTTCCTGCGCGCAATTGAGACCCCTGCCCATGACGTATTGATGGAGGGCGTGCAGCAGCCCGGGGTCACGCTCGTCGCATTTGAGACAGACGGGTGCAGCGGTGGTCTATCGCAAGCATGGCGCGCGATGAGCAGTACATTTCCAAAGTTTGCGGAAGCCCATCAGTCCCGACCGCCATGGGAGGACTGCTGCGTGACCCATGACCGCGCCTATAATAATGCGGGTGGCGCTTTGGAAGCAGCGGCCAGTTTTGACGCCCGACTGGCGGCGGATACGACCCTGAGGTCCTGCGTGGCCGCTTCGGCCGGTGACCGCGTGGAGGCCTTATCCGAGATGTATGACCTGAGCGCCGCGCAAATCGAGAGCGCCTATGCGCAGATTGCGCAAACCATGTTTCTCGTGGTGCGCTTTGGTGGGGCGCCTTGCACGGACCTGCCTTGGCGCTGGGGCTTTGGGTATCCGTCGTGTTGAAGGGGTTTGGCGGCCTTTCGTGACTACTGAACCGCGCGGAGGGCTGCGGTGCATTTGATACACTCCGCGTCCTCCATGCACAGTGGTAGCTGGCTGCCCTGCTCGGCCCATCTTGTCATGAGCCGCGTGATTGTCACGGATTGTAAGGACCGAGAACTAGGCCCCACCTTCAGAATGCCACCGTCGCGCGGCACGGAATACCACAGGATTTCGGCGTAGGTTTCCATGGTTTGGATCGTCGCCTTGTTCCCGTCGAGGGTCGCAAGCCAGTCGGCGCGCGCCTGAAAATATGCGCTGCAAAACTCTTGCCTGTTGCTTTTCTGCGCGGATGCAGTGCTGCCAATGGCTACGATCAACGCAACGCATGCAAACCACTTCATCGACATCATCCTCCTGACTTGAAAAAGCCCCCGCCGCATCGCTGCAACGGGGGCCTTTGTTGTTAGCAGTGGCGCTTACTTCACCGTGATACGCCCATCAAGGTAAGCTGTGTAGCCACCCTGAGCTGCGAGGTATTCGGCAGTAACGTCGGCAAGGTCAGGACCAAAGTCGTAGGCGTCCATCGCGTCGCGGAACATTTTGTAGCCGTCGCCGCCGTTACGCACGTAGTTGTTGGACACCAGACCGTAAGTCGCGCCCAGATCGATGGGTGCGCCTGCGACCATCACGTCAGAGATACGGGCACCTACTTCTGCGGTTGCCGTCACAGTGAACGTCATGCCTGCCACTTGTGGGAAGCGACCCGCAACTTCCGCGATTTCAGACACACCGTTTTCAAGCGCGTCCACAACGGTTTGACCCGACACGTGGAAGGTTGAAAGCGTGTTCTGGAACGGCAGTACAGTCAGCACTTCACCCATTGTCACGTCGCCTTCGTCGATGGAGGCACGCAAACCGCCTGAGTTTGCAATCGCGATCTGGATGCCTTGGTCAGCTACGCGGTCAAGCATCGCGTCTGCCACGAGGTTGCCCATTTCGCATTCTTTCACGCGGCAGTTGTCGCGGTTGCCGTCGATTGTGGAGGCAGATGTGGCCACAACTTTGTTACGGATTTCGTCAAGTGGTACGGCCAGTTCGGCAATACGTGCGACTGTCTCTGCGTCTTCAGCCACTTGACCGTCGATTAGGATTGGCTCGCCCACGGCCTCAGTGATATTGCCTTCGTCGTCGAATGTGACGTTCAGCTCGCCCAAGAATTTACCGTAGGCATAAGCCGAAAGGATCGCAGTGTTGCCAACCATTGTTGGGTAAGGGCCGACTGCGTCTTCGTTTGTGTTCGACAAAAGCGTGTTGGAGTGGCCGCCGACGATCACGTCAACGCCAGTTGTGTTTGCCGCGACTTCTTGGTCAACGCCGTAGCCAGAGTGCGAGAGCACGATGATTTTGTTCACGCCTTCGGCTGTGAGCGCGTCCACTTCAGCTTGCACGGATTCGGATGGATCTTTGAAGATCACGTTGTCGCCGGGGCTGGCAAGTTCATCCGTGTTTTGCGGTGTCAGACCGATGAGGCCGATTTTCTCACCGCCACGCTCGATGATGGTGGATTTCGCGAGTTTACCTGCAAGAAGAGGTTCGCCAGACACGTCAGCGTTCGACATCAGGATCGGAAAGTTGATCGTGTCCATGAAGCCCGCGAGGACCTCTGGGCCGTCGTCGAATTCGTGGTTGCCGACGGTCATGCCGTCATAGCCAAGCTTGTTCATGAACTCGGCGGCCATTGCACCCTTATAGTAGGTATAGAACAACGTGCCTTGGAATTGGTCGCCGCCATCCACGAGGATGGAGTTGTTGGACCGCGCGCGGGCCTCGGCCACGGCGGTGACCAGACGTGCGGTGCCGCCAAAGCATTCGCCAGCAGCATTGTCCTCGGCAGAGCAGCCGCTGTCGTATTTGCTAATCGGTTCAAAACGCGCGTGGAAATCGTTGGTGTGCAGGATGGTCAGCGAATAATCCGCCGCCGCCGCAGAAGCTGTAAGCGCCAATGCGCAGGTTGATGTCATGATACGAGCAAGCATGGAAAAATCCCCTTTGGTTACATTACCGACAGATTGGCCATGGCTCTCGCTGGAGTCAAACGCCGATCTGGGATCGGGGTAACTTTCCCTTGCGACAGCTTCGTGACAATGCGGTTCTTGACCAAAGTTTAGGCACAGGTCATGAGTTGCCCATGTTGATATACAAAATATTCCGCGCCGATGAATGGGCGCAATTGCAGGCCGCTGGGGCGACCCAAGGTGCCCCGATTGATTTGGCGGATGGGTTCATCCATTTCTCGACTGCGGCAACGGTTGAAAAGACAGCCGCGCTATATTTCGCAGGCATTGAAGGGCTTGTTTTGGTTGCGGTTGAAGGTGATGGTCTAGACGCGCTCAAATGGGAGCCGTCGCGTGGCGGGGACTTATTCCCGCATTTATTCCGTGACCTGACGATGGCTGATGTGGTTTGGTCAAGGCCGCTGCCCATTGTAGACGGCGTGCATGAATTTGGAGAATTGGCGTGAGATTACTTGAGCAAATTGGCGTGGCCGCGATGCGCCAGATCGACCCTGAGTTGGCCCACGGTTTGGCGATCAAGGCATTGAATGCAGGGCTTGGCCCAAAAGACGGCCCCTATTCGTCGGACCGTTTGCGCACAAACCTTGCGGGGTTGGATTTGCCGAACCCTGTGGGTCTTGCAGCTGGATTTGATAAGAACGCAACGGCGCTACATGCGCTGTCTGGCTGTGGTTTCGGGTTTTTAGAGGTTGGTGCCGCAACGCCGCGCGCCCAAGTTGGCAATCCCAAGCCGCGTCTGTTTCGTCTCAAGCAAGACCAAGCCGCGATCAACCGTTTTGGATTTAACAACCAAGGGATGGATGTGATTGCTGCCCGTTTGTCTGCCCGCCCGAAGGGTGTGATTGGACTGAACCTTGGGGCCAACAAGGACAGCGACGATAAGGCTGCGGATTTTGCGAAGGTGCTGACCGCCTGTGGTGCATATCTGGATTTCGCCACGGTGAATGTGTCCTCGCCCAACACCGAAAAGCTGCGGGATTTGCAGGGTAAGGCGGCGCTTGCGGCCTTGTTGAACGGTGTAATGGAAGCAAATGCCGCGTTGAAGAAACCTGTGAAAGTGTTCCTGAAAATCGCCCCTGATCTGGATGAGGCGGCGTTTGATGATGTGGCCGAAGTGGCCGATGCCTCTGGCATTGATGCGCTGATTGCGACGAATACGACGCTGGACCGGATTGGTTTGAACGGCCCGCATGCCGCCCAGACGGGTGGTCTTTCGGGGCAGCCGTTGTTTGAAAAATCAACCAAGGTTCTGGCGCAGTTGTCGAGCCGTACCAAGCTGCCGATTGTCGGTGTGGGTGGCGTTGGCTCTGCGGAACAGGCCTTTGAGAAAATTCGTGCGGGGGCCTCTGCGGTGCAACTATATACTGCGCTGGTTTATGGCGGCATTTCGCTGGCCGATGATATCGTGCGCGAGTTGGAAGTGCTCCTTGCAAAAGCCGGCTTTGCCACGGTTGCGGATGCGGTAGGCACGGGTCGGAGTGATTACCTATGATCGAGATTTGGCATAACCCGCGCTGCTCGAAATCGCGGCAAGCTTTGGCGATTTTGGAGGCCAAGGGCGTTGCGCATCAGGTGCGTTTGTATTTGAAGGACGCACCGAGCGAGGCGGAATTGCGCACAGCGTTAAAGGCACTTGGCAAGACGGCCGCACAGGTGGTGCGTCGTGGTGAGGACGGGTTTGTGGATGGTGACGAGGATGCGCTGATTGCGCAGATGGTCGCCAACCCGATTTTGATCGAGCGGCCGATTGTGATTGTTGGCAAGCAGGCTGTGATCGGACGTCCGCCTGAGGATGTTTTGGATTTGCTTGATTAGAGGTTGCCAATTTTAGTCTAAAATTGGTGAGCGCGCGGCGGCTTCCAAAGCGGGATATTTCCAACCGAGGGTGATGCCGCGCACGACAAAGCTCAACAGCAAGCCAATCCAAAGCCCATGATTGCCGAACATCCACATGAGCGGGATGACTGCGGCGAAATATACGATGGCCGAGACCACCATCATATTGCGCATATCGCGGGTGCGGGTGGCGCCAATGAAGATGCCGTCGAACATCCAAGAAGCTACGCCAACGATGGGTGCTGCAACCATATAGGGCAAGTAGTGTCGTGCGGTGGTTTGCACCTCGGGTGCGGTTGTCATGATGTCGATGATGCTTGGGCCTGCGAGGGCGAACAAAAGGGCGAGGCCTGCACAGATTGCAGTGCCCCAACCGCTTGTGAGGATTGCTCCCCTCCTCAGCCGTGCGGCGTTTTTCGCGCCCAACGCTTGGCCGACAAGGCTTTCTGCGGCAGCCGCGAAACCATCCAGCGCGTAGGCCGTCACGTTAAGGAATTGCAGCAGGATTTGGTTGGCGGCCAGTTGCACATCGCCGAAATCCGCGCCCCAGAACAGGAAACTGACGAAGATCGCTTGCAACAGGACAGAGCGGATCAGGATGTCGGTGTTCACGACGGCCATGCGCTTCAGGCGCGGCATGTCAAACACGCGGGCCTTGTCGCGCCACGCCCCCCTTGCGAAGGCATCGCGGCAAAGCCAGAGGCCGAAGGCCAGCCCGCCCCATTCCGCGATAAATGTGGCCCAGCCGACACCTGCGACCCCGAAATCGAAATGCAGCACAAAGAGGATGTCGAGGGCGATGTTGAGCCCGTTCATCAGGACTTGGATCGCGAAGACGCCACGTGTGCGTTCTTGCGCGATGAGCCAGCCGATGATGCCGTAAAGCGCGATTGTCGCAGGCGCGGACCAGACGCGGATGCCCATGTAGGTGCGCGCCAGAGATTCGACCTCGGCGCTGGCGGGCGAGACCTTGAAGGCGAGCCAGAACAGGGGGATTTGCCCGACGATCATCACCGTCCCTGCCGCAAAACCGATCAGAAGCGCGCGAGACAGGAGGGCTGCGACTTCGGCGTCGTCCCCTGCCCCTGTGGCTTGCGCCGTCAGGCCAGCGGTCCCCATGCGCAGGAAACCGAAGATCCAATAGAAGGCCGTGAGGATGATCGCGCCGATGCCGACTGCACCGATTGGCGCTGCTTGCCCGAGCTGCCCTACGACCCCAGTATCCACGACCCCAAGGATCGGCACAGTCGCGTTGGAGAGCACAATCGGGATCGCGATTTGCAAAACCCGCTTGTGGGTCAGTGCATTAGCCATCACGCGGTGGCATCAGGAAATGCCCTGTCGCTTGAGCGAAAATCCGGCTTTTGTTGTCCTGCCAACCTTCGACATGCACCGAGGCATAGCGGCGGCCAAGGCGGTTCACTCTTGCGCGTGCATAGGCGTCGCGTGGCAAGCCAGAGCGCAGGTAATCAACGGTGAAGTCGATGGTTTTGGGCAAAAGAATACGCGGGCTATCTTGGATGATCGTGCCCGCCTCCATGTCTTCCCATGTCATGGCCCAGCTGAGTTCGATAATCGCTGCGACCTCAAGGAATGCCGCCGTAGCGCCGCCGTGCAGGGCTGGGATCATGGGGTTGCCGATGTTTTGTTCGTGAAACGGCATAACGGCAGTCAGCTCGTCACCGTGCCGCTCAAACTCAATACCAAGGAATTGGATATAGGGCACCTGCCCCACCAGCCGTTGCAGGGCCGCGTCGCGGCGTTGCTTGACGACTTGTACGGGTTCTGGACGTTTGGCCATTATTTCATCCCCCCTGTCTCAATCGTAAATGCACCGGTCGCGGTGGCGACGGGGCGCTGCGTGTCGGCGTCCGTGGCTGTCGCACGAATAAAGGCAACAGAGCGGGTTACGTGGTAGCATTCGGCGGTGGCTGTGATCGTGTCACCGGGTTTGGCCGAGCGCATGTAATCGATGCGCAGATCAATCGTCGCGGTGCCGAGCGGACCAGAGGGATGTGCCATCACGGCAGCACCCGAGCAGGTGTCCATCAGCGCCGACACTGCCCCGCCATGGATCACACCTGTCTCAGGATCGCCGATCAGTTTTTCATCATAGCCCATGGTAATGGTGGCCCGCCCGTCACCAATCTCGGTGAGCTTCATGCCCAAGGCGCGCGCATGGGGGATTGCTTCAATAAATTGACGTGCAATTAACGCTTGGCGGGCTTTGATATCGTCTGACATGGGGGTCTCCAATTTTTCGGGCCAACTTGCCACTTGTCTGACGGGTTGCAAGTGCTATATCTGCAATTGAGAATTGTTCGCAAGAAGGACCAGCAATGGACGCCACCGCTATTACCCAAAGCACGACCAACCAAACCCGCATTGGGCCTTTCCGCCCCAAGCGGTTGTTTGTGGCGCTCGTCTTGTTGGTATTGGCGATATATCCGGGTGTTTTGGGCGAGATCACGCGCGGGTTGATGGTGGATGCCTATACGCAGGTCGCTGTGTTTGTTTCTGCGACATTTCTGATTTTCTACGGTGCGGAACGGCTGTTCAAATTTGATATCGGCGATGCCCTCAAGAACGCAAAAGGCTGGCAGGTGCCACTGGCGTCCCTTTTAGGCGCGACACCCGGATGCGGTGGCGCGGTGATTGTTGTGGCTGCTTATTCCTCTGGCAATGTGGGCTTCGGCGCGGTTGTGGCAGCCCTGACGGCGACGATGGGAGATGCTGCGTTCTTGCTGATTGCGACCCGCCCTGAGGTGGCCATTGTCGTGCTGCCACTGAGCCTTGGTGTGGGTGTTCTGTCTGGTTACGTCGTGGACGCGTTTTCGCGCACCCCCTACCTTGGAAATCCAAGTGCCACCTGCGCGTTGGCCCCGCTTATCGGGCGCAGCCGCAAGCGCGATTATCTGGCTTTCGCGCTGTTTGTACCGGGCCTTGTCGTCGGGATCACGCAACTGACGGGTGCGGATGTCTACGAGGTTTGGGGGCAGATGCCGACCTATGTCGGTCTTGCTGGCGTGGCGGTAAGCCTTGTGATTTGGACCGTATCGCAGGTGCAAGCGATGACGCATACCGCCGATAGTCCAGTGACGCGGATGGCCGAAGAAACCGCGTTTATCCTTGTTTGGGTGATCGGGGCATATCTGGCCTACGACTATGTCGTGGAATTTGCGGGGCTGGACCTTGAGGCGATGTTCAAGACGGTCGCACCTTTGCTGCCCTTGATTGGCGTATTGATCGGCCTTGTTCCCGGATGTGGGCCGCAGGTTGTTGTCACAACGCTTTATATCAACGGGTTGGTGCCGTTTGCCGCCTTGATGGGGAACGCGATTTCAAATGATGGCGATGCGCTATTTCCTGCGATTGCGTTGAACCCCAAGGCGGCCCTTTGGGCGACGATCTATTCGACGATCCCTGCTGTCATCATGGCCTACGGGTTCTATTTCTTTGCGCCTGATTTCATGAACTAAACGGCGTTGCTCCAACGGCCATGTCGGGGTAGCCTTAGCGCAAGAGGAGCCCGCCATGCCCAATACCCGTTTAACGTTCAAAGAAATGTGCGCCAAGTTTGATGTGACGCCGCGCACGTTGCGCTATTACGAATACATTGAATTGCTGACCCCTGAGAAGGAAGGTCGCGCGCGATTTTATGGGGCGAAGGAATTGGCACGCATGACGTTGATCCTGCGCGGGCGTCGTTTCGGATTCGCTTTGGAAGACATTCGCCAGTGGCTTTTGGTCTATGAAAAAGAAGGTACCGAGGCGCAAATGTCCCAATGGGTCGCGCTTGCGGACAAGCAAATTGTCGAATTGACCGAGCAAAAGAAGCAATTAGAAGACACATTGGCTGAGTTAAAGTCATTGCGCGATGTGACGACCCAGCAATTAAGCTAACACTTAGTTAACTGGGACCCCTTATTTTACGGGGAATATCGCAGAAGTTGCATCACAACGGCACATATTCCACTTTGCAAATGTTGCGCATTCCCCTGCGTAATCTTTCCTTACCTTTCGTCAGCTTTAAAATGACGTGACGTATCATTTACGTTAACGTCAATTTACCTTGTAGGATGGTAGGTGACCTCGCAATTGTTTGGCAACACAGCCTTACATGAACAGGACACCGCTATGACGACCGACACGATGAACATCCGCGATATGTGCGAAGCATTTGATGTGACGCCGCGCACGCTGCGCTTTTACGAGGCAAAGGAACTGTTGTTCCCTGTGCGTGAAGGTCAGCGCCGCTTGTTTACCAAGCGGGATCGCGCCCGCCTAAAGCTGATCCTGCGCGGCAAGCGTTTTGGGTTCAGCCTTGAAGAGATCCGCCAGCTGCTCGACCTATATCATATGGGCGACAGCCAACTGACCCAGCTTTCCAAGACTTTGGAAACAGCCAAGCGCCACCTGTCCGACATGGAAGCGCAGCGACGCGAGCTGGAAGAAGCGATTGGCGAGTTAAAAGACCAGATGAAATGGGGCGCCGATAAACTGGCGTCAATTGAGAAGAAATAGCCCGCCACTTAGGCCCTAATCTATGAGAGAGACCTGACATGCCGATCTACAATGCCCCCGCGAAAGACATTCAATTCGTCTTGCACGACCTGCTCAAAGTGTCCGAGCAGGACATTGCAGGTTACGCAGATTTGGACCGCGATTTCACCAGTGCGGTGATTGAAGAGGCGGGCAAGATCGCCACAAACGTTCTGGCCCCGCTGAACCAGATTGGGGATACCGAGGGCTGCGTGTTGGAAAACGGCGTTGTGCGCACGCCGACGGGCTTTAAGGCCGCGTTTGATCAGGTCCGTGAGGGCGGCTGGACGTCGCTTGATTGTGACGAGGCCTATGGTGGTCAAGGTCTGCCGTATATCATGAGCATGGCCGCATTGGAGCCGTCTGTGTCGGCGAACATGGCGTTCAACATGTATCAAGGCCTGACCCACGGCGCTTACTCTGCGATCAATGTGCATGGTACGGATGAGCAAAAGCAGAAGTATCTGCCGAAGATGGTGACATGCGAGTGGACAGGCACGATGAACCTGACCGAGCCGCATTGTGGTACTGACCTTGGCCTGATGCGCACAAAGGCTGTCCCGAATGGTGATGGCACCTACAAGCTTTCTGGCCAGAAGATTTTCATCTCGGCGGGTGACCACGATATGGCCGACAACATTATTCACCTTGTTTTGGCGAAAATTCCAGGCGGGCCTGAGGGTATCAAGGGCGTTTCCCTGTTCATCGTCCCGAAGATCAAGATCAACGAAGATGGCTCTTTGGGCGACCGCAATGGCGTGTCCGTGGGCAAGATCGAAGAGAAGATGGGCATTCACGGCAATGCGACGTGTGTGATGAACTATGACGAGGCCGAGGGGGTTCTGCTGGGCGAAGAGCATAAGGGCATGCGCGCGATGTTTGTGATGATGAACGAGGCGCGTTTGGGCGTTGGCCTTCAGGGCTACGCACAGGCCGAGGCTGCGTATCAGAACGCTGTGTTTTATGCCAATGACCGCTTGCAGGGGCGTGCCGTGACGGGTGCTGAGAACCCTGATGGCCCCGCTGATCCGCTGATTGTGCATCCTGATATTCGCCGCAACCTGATGGATCAAAAGTCGTTTGTTGAGGGCGCACGTGCGTTCACGATGTGGGGCGCGAACCTGATTGACCGCTCCCATAAGAATGGTGACGCGGAGGCTGATGGCCTTGTGTCATTGATGACCCCTGTGATTAAGGGCTTTTTGACCGACAAGGGTTTTGAATATGCGGTCGCCGCGCAACAGGTTTATGGCGGACACGGTTATATTGAGGAATGGGGCATGTCCCAATTCGCCCGCGATGCCCGTATTGCGATGATCTATGAGGGTGCCAACGGCGTGCAGGCGCTTGATCTGGTGGGTCGTAAGTTGGCCCAAGATGGCGGCAAGCATGTGATGGCGTTCTTTGAGATGGTGAAAACATTTATCAAAGAAAACGACGACAATGACGCGTTGAAGGCGGACTTCCTTGAGCCACTCAAAGCGGCAAGCAAGGATTTGCAGGCGGCGGGTATGTATTTCATGCAAAACGGCGTGAAGAACCCGAACAACGCTTTGGCCGGATCTTATGACTTCATGCACATGATGGGCCACGTTTGCCTTGGCCTGATGTGGGCGCGGATGGGTAAGGCTGCGATGGAAGCCTTGGAGGCCGGTGCGTCTGATACCGCGTTCTATGAGACCAAGATTGCCACTGGCCGCTACTACATGGCCCGCCAATTGCCCGCCACGACGATGCATTTGGCGCGGATCAATACGGGTGCGGATACTGTGATGGCTCTCGACGCTGACCAGTTCTAAGACCATGATGGGTTAAAACCCATCCTACGAAAGACTGGACTAAAACATGCCAAAGCGCTTGAAACTGACCCGCCGTTTCCCCGTTGCTATGACGGAGGATGGGTACCGCAGGCTCAAGCGCTTTGCTGCGGACAGTAAGTTAGAGGAAGGCGAGGCCTTGTCATTTTTGTTCGAGAACTTCAATTCGGTGATCAATGAGGACACTTTTGGCCAGCGTTTGCGGATGTTTCAGAATGAGTTGGAGGCCCGCAAGCGGTGAAAGATGAGTATTTGAAACAAAGCGAGGGAAAGGGTCCGACACTCAAAACTCTATTGTTAAAGAGCATCGGAGCCTCGCTTTGTGCGGTCATCGGCTCTCCAGCCTGTACCGCCCTAAAAGATTTGCCCATCGTGATTAAGTAAGAGTTAATAGCGCAGGCCTTAGTCTCGCTTTGTTTTAAATACTCAAAAAACGGCGCCTGCAAAACGGTGTCAAATCTGGGAGGATGTCCGACATGACCATGAAGCTGCATTGCTTTGGCGAAAGTGGAAACGCTTATAAGGCGGCCCTGACATTGGCTCTTGCCGATCAGGAGTGGGAGCCTGTTAATGTCGATTTCTTCAATGGTGCGACCCGCACCCCTGAGTTCCGCGCGTTAAACGTCATGGGCGAAGTGCCTGTGTTGGAAGACGGCGATTTGGTGCTGACCCAATCGGGCGTCATTCAAGATTATATCAGTTCCAAGTCTGGCAAGTTGGGCGGCAAATCTGCGGCCGAGCGCCGTGAGGTTCTGCGCTGGATGTTCTTTGACAATCACAAGGTATCTGGCGTTGCGGGTATGTTGCGGTTTCAGATGAATTTTCTGCCTGAGGCGAAGCGCAATGCCGATGTGATTGGCTTTATGTCGATGCGTCTTGCAGCTGCTTTGACCATCATGGAAGCCCAATTGGCCATAACCCCGTTTTTGGCGGGTGAAGAACTGACCATCGCCGACATCGCTTGTGCGGGTTACCTTTATTACCCCGAGCCGTTCACGTTTGATCGTGCCGATTACCCCCATATCAACCGCTGGCTGGACGCGATTGCCGCCACCCCCGGTTGGAAACACCCCTATGACTTGATGCCCGGCTCACCGGCGGATCGCGCATAATGATCTCAAAGCTCGCTTTATCAGGGATCGGATTTTATCAAACCCGTCTCTCGCCTCGCAAAGGGTTTAGGTGTGCTTATAGCGTGCTGCATGGCGGCACGGGCTGTTCCGGATTTCTGAAGCACGCAATAATGGATCACGGGCTTTGGGCTGCTTTACCAAAAGCAAAGGTGAGAATGGCCGCCTGCAAAGATGCCGCTGACGAATTGAACAAGGAAAATCCGCGCAAGAAGACAAAGTCGCGTGGTTACTTTGACTGGTGCGACCTGACCCTTTGTGCTGCTGCACCATGTGCCGGGGCGCCATGTTCGGTTGCCGCTGAAACACCCAAACCGGATGCCTCCGGTTGTGCGCCCACTGATTGCACCCCCGACTGCGATGTTTGTAGTTGCGGGTAATAATTTCGACCTAAAGGAACCGATAAATGACTGAAGCTTATATTTTCGACGCAATCCGCACCCCTCGTGGCAAAGGCCGCCCAGATGGCAGCCTGCATGAGGTGACCTCTGCGCGCCTGTCTGCGGGTGTGTTGAACGATCTGAAAAGCCGCAATAACCTTGAGGGCCATGCCGTTGAAGATGTGATCTGGGGCAATGTGACCCAAGTGGGCGAACAAGGTGGTTGCCTTGCGCGGACGGCTGTTTTGGCGTCGCAGCTTGACCAATCGATCCCTGGCCTTGCGATCAACCGTTTCTGCGCCTCTGGTATGGAGGCTGTGAATTTGGCCGCGAACCAAGTTAAGGGCGGCGCTGGTGGTGCCTATATCGCGGGTGGTGTCGAGATGATGGGCCGCGTGCCGATGGGGTCTGATGGGGCTGCGATTGCGGTTGATCCAAGCATTGCGATGGATACCTACTTTGTCCCGCAGGGGATTTCTGCCGATATTATCGCGACGGAATATGGCTTTAGCCGTGATGACGCCGACAAGCTGGCGGTCGAGAGCCAGAAGCGTGCAGCTGCCGCTTGGGCCGATAACCGTTTTGCGAAATCCGTGGTGCCTGTGAAGGATATCAATGGCTTGACCATTTTGGACCGCGACGAATACATGCGTCCGCAGACCGATATGCAGTCGCTTGGTGCGCTGAACCCTGCGTTTCAGATGATGGGCGAGGTCATGCCCGGCTTTGATAAGGTCGCGCTGATGAAGTACCCGCATCTGGAAAAGATCAACCACATTCACCATGCGGGCAACTCCTCTGGGATCGTGGACGGCGCGGCCGGTGTTCTGATTGGATCGAAGGAATGGGGCGAGGCGATGGGTCTCAAGCCACGCGCAGTGATCCGCGCGACGGCCAAGATTGGCACCGATCCGACGATCATGCTGACCGGCCCTGCGCCAGTGACCGAAAAGATTTTGCGCGATAGTGGCATGTCGATTTCTGATATTGATTTGTTTGAAGTCAACGAGGCGTTTGCCTCGGTTGTCTTGCGTTTCATGCAGGCGTTTAACGTTGATGCGGACCGTGTGAACGTGAATGGCGGCTCTATTGCTATGGGTCACCCGCTGGGTGCAACGGGTGCGATTATCATCGGCACGCTGCTGGATGAGCTAGAGCGGACAGGAAAATCGACGGGCCTTGCGACTTTGTGTATTGCCTCTGGCATGGGTGCCGCGACGATCATCGAGCGCGTCTAATGAATCAAGCGGAGTTCGATGCGTTCCTGACCGATATTTCCGAGTGCTTTATCTCGGAGAATTTTCAGCTATGGGCGGATCGCATCGTTCTCCCCTTTTCGGTGGTGACCAAAACTGGGCCCATTGTGTCCTATGACCTTGAGGGGCTTGAGGCCGACTTTAATCGCTACCTTGAAGCATGCCACACGATGAAGCTTGATCTGGTTCACCGCATCCCGATTTCGATTGAACACTGCGAGGATGGCACCGTGATTTGCACCTATCGCACCGAACTTTTGAGCCACGGGCAGCGCGCCACGGAGCCTTTCACCTCGTCGGCATTGATGTCGCAATTGGATGGACGCTGGCGGATGACCGCGATTTTGAACGCGCGTGGGCACAGTTCATGGACGGGTCACAGCCCGCATCGAGAGGGGGGGCAGACACATGATTGAAACCCTAGACCGTTCTAACCCCGCCTTTATGGTGTCGACGCGTCACGTGGCCGCTTGGCGCGTTTCCAAAATCGATTATGCCATAAATGCAGGATTTGGATTTGAGCAACCTAATGGCACGTCGCCGAACAAGCAAAACGGGGGACTTAATGACTTTAAAATCCGATTTATCTAACCCAGAGGCCGTCGCAATCAGTGATGGCTTGCTTGCGATCACGGGCCAGGCCCTCATGTCACGCGACTTTCCGACGTTTTTTAAATCCTTCTCGTTGCCGCATTTGATCACAACCTTTGACGCGAAAAGGATTTTGCGGACCGAAGAGGACTTGGAGTTCGTTTTCGACGCGAATTGCGATTATTTTGCGGAAAAGCAAGTGACCGACATCGTGCGAAAATGCATGTCCGCCGACTTTGACGGGCCAGATACCGTCAAGGCAATGCATGTCACCCATTTGATGTCAGGAAGCCAGCGCATCAAAGACCCGTTCCCCAGCTTTTCAGTGCTAGAGCGCCAAGATGGCGTCTGGCGCGTGTGCAAAAGCGATTACGCCGTGAACGCAGATTACAGTTTAACGACCGCCCTTTTGAAGTTGGAGCGCGGCGACGACCCCAAAGAAAATAACGCGACCTAAGGCGCAGCCTTTTTGGACCCGCGACCGACACATGAGGAGATAAACATGACCGATTTTACAATGAAAACAGACGCCGACGGTGTTGCCACGATCACGTGGGATACTGTTGGAAAATCCATGAACGTGATGAACCAGCAGGGGTTTGTCGATCTTGATGCGCTGATTGATCAGGCTTTGGCCGATGATGCGATCAAGGGCGTGATTATCACCTCTGGCAAAGAAGGCACGTTTGCGGGCGGCATGGACCTCAATATCATCGCCAAGATGAAAGAAAGCGCGGGCGACGATCCTGCGCGTGGATTGATGGAAGGCCTGATGGCGTCCCACGCGATCCTGCGCAAAATCGAGCGGGCGGGCATGGAGCCAAAGACTAACAAGGGTGGCAAGCCGATTGCTTGCGCGATGCAGGGCACGGGTCTGGGCATCGGGTTTGAAATTCCGCTGGCCTGTCACCGCATCTTTGTGGCCGACAATCCAAAGGCCAAAATCGGCCTGCCCGAGATCATGGTCGGTATTTTCCCGGGCATGGGCGGCACGACACGCCTTGTGCGCAAAATGGGTGCGATGAATGCTTCGCCGTTCTTGCTTGAGGGTAAGCTGTCCGATCCTGCGAAGGCGAAACAAGCGGGTCTGGTGGACGAAGTCGTGCCAGCAGACGAGTTGTTGTCTGCGGCCAAAGCTTGGGTGCTGTCTTCGCCGACTATCGTGAAACCATGGGATGAAAAGGGCTATAAAATGCCCGGCGGCACGCCGTATCACCCTGCGGGTTTCATGACGTTTGTGGGTGCGTCCGCGATGGTCAACGGCAAGACCCAAGGCGCGTTCCCTGCCGCCAAGGCGCTGCTGTCGGCAGTCTATGAGGGATCGATGGTGCCGTTTGACACGGCGATCAAGATCGAGGCCCGTTGGTTTACGAATGTATTGTTGAACCCTTCGTCCGAGGCAATGATCCGTTCGTTGTTCATCAACAAAGAGGCGCTGGAAAAAGGTGCGAACCGCCCTGCGGTCATCGACCAAAAGGTAACTCAGGTTGGGATCATTGGCGCGGGCATGATGGGTGCGGGTATTGCGCTTGTGTCGGCTCTCGCAGGTATCAAGGTTGTGCTGATCGACGCCAAACAGGACGCGGCCGACAAGGGCAAATCCTATACCGCCGACTATATGGACAAAGGTATTTCGCGCAAGAAGGCGACTGTCGAAAAGAAAGAGGCCGTGCTTGGCCTGATCACCGCAACAACGGATTACGCAGCCTTGAAGGGCTGTGATTTGATCGTTGAGGCCGTGTTCGAAGACGTGGGTGTGAAGGCCGATGTCACCGCAAAAGTGCAAGCCGTCACTGGCCCCGATTGCATCTTTGCGACCAATACATCGACCCTCCCGATCACTGAATTGGCGAAGGCTGCGATGGATGCGGAAAAGTTCATCGGCATCCACTTCTTTAGTCCTGTCGACAAGATGCTTTTGGTGGAAATCATCAAGGGCAAGCAGACGGGCGATCTGGCTGTGGCTAAAGCGCTCGACTTTGTGCGCCAGATCAAGAAAACGCCGATTGTTGTGAATGACGAGCGGTTCTTTTATGCCAACCGTTGCATTCTGCCTTACGTTAATGAAGGCGTGCGCATGCTGCAAGAGGGCGTCGCCCCTGCCCTGATCGAGAATGCTGCTAAGCTTTTGGGCATGCCGCTAGGCCCACTGCAATTGACTGACGAGACCTCGATTGATCTGGGTGTCAAGATCGCCAAGGCCACCAAGATTGCCATGGGCGATGCCTATGACGATAGTGCCGACGAGCTGATTTTCTGGATGGCCGATGAGGGCCGCCTTGGTCGCAAGGCGAATGCTGGTTTCTATAATTACGACGAAAAGGGCAAGCGTCAGGGTCTTTGGGAAGGGCTGAGCGCGCGTTATCCTTTGGCCGAAGAACAGCCAGATTTGCACCTTGTGCAGCATCGTTTGATGTTCTCGCAAGTGCTTGAGGCAGTCCGTGCCTTGGAAGAAGGCGTGTTGGAAGATATCCGCGAAGGTGACGTGGGTGCGATCCTTGGCTGGGGCTTTGCGCCGTGGTCGGGTGGCCCGTTTAGCTGGCTTGATATCATCGGCACACCCTATGCGGCCGAGCGATGTGATGAGTTGACAGAGATGTATGGCCCGCGTTTTGCCACCCCTGCGTTATTGCGTGAGATGGGTGACAAGGGACAATCGTTCTATGGGCGCTTTGGTCAGGACGCCAAAGCGGCGTAATCCATTTTTCGTTGGAAAATGGGCGCGGGTCGCAGGGCTTGCGCCCATTTTTTGTTCGAGGCTAAGGCGGCTTAGAACCAATAGACTGGGGCGACTAAACCTGAGTCTCGTTTCACCCCCTTCATTGGAGAATAAAATGCCTGCTTTCAGACCCATGTCTGGAGCCCTAGCCGCTGTGTCTCTTGTTGCTGTATCAGCTTGCAGTGGCTCTCCGACGTCCATCTCCGCGACCTCAAATGCAACTTACTTAACGTTCACTGGGACGGCTCCTGCGATCAACCTGTGCCCATTCATAGGGTCAATGATGCCAGTGGAATGCTTAGTCACAACTCCGGGGCAATAAACCTGAATGGAATTCTCATAGATTCAAATGGCGTCGATGCGAATGGTCAATTGGTTGATGACAATAGAACGTCGTCCGCAATCAACCAAGGCACCCTTGGCAACGCCAATTTGACAGGAAGATACGATTACGTGCAGCCGTTTGGTCAGGTCCAATCAGGCGGCGGGTTCTCTGTCTTTATGTGGGGCTTTATTGGGATGGGCACGGACATATCCGACATGCCATCCTCAGTGACGGCCACATTCACAGGTGAGACAATGGGGGACACAAACGGCGTCGCCTGGAATGGCGCCCCCGCAACGGTCTCGGCGAGCTTTGGCACTGGCCTTGTGAATGCCACGACGCGCAACACGATTGGCGGCGTTACCGAAACGGTCACGCTGAACGGCATGACCCTTACGGGCAATGACTTATCGGGCGGCACCTTGACGATCACACACAACGGAACCGCCGTTGACGGCACATCATTTGGCTAGGCGACGGATGGTGAATTTTACGGCTATGACCTGCTCAACGGTGGTCCAGACAAGCTTGGCATTATGATTTCGAATGCGGGCAACGATGCGAATGGAAACCTGACTATTCTTGCAGATTAGTGATCTATTGCGGGTCAAATTTGTAATCTGAGCGAGCAATATCTTCAGCGCAGAGTTTGGCGACAAGCTCTGCGTCGGGCGGTGAATAATAGGGCCGCCAGTCGGCCAATCGCGCGGATTTATTGATCTGCTCGACGGGGATCGCGAAACCCAAATATTGCCAAAGGGGCGCCAAATCTTGCGCCAAATGCTCAAGCCGAAAGTAATGCGCACCCTGTGTCACATAGGACCGATAGGGCGTTGCCGCGACAGCCGATTGCGTCATGGGGTGATTGAGAAAGTCGCTGAATGGCAGCGATTGCGCGAGCCCTACCGCGGGGTGTGAAAAGCTTTGCGCTTGCAGCCACGCATAGTAGCTCACCATCCGGTCCCAAGGGTTGCGCACAAGCGTAAAAACGAACATGCCAGCGGGGTCTACAATCCCTTGCATGTCATCCACTGTGCTGTGTTTCCAGATACGCCCCTTAGCTGTCAGTCCCTTAAGTTTACCTTTGCGTTTTTGCGCCTTGGGTGTGTCGCCGATCAGGATGTCGTCTTTCATCGCACGGGTTTCCAGCGCGGTGGCCATCGCTGTTCCGCCCGTTTTGGGGATATGCGCAAAAATATAGTTGCGCCCCTTTGAAATGATCATTCGGCCGTCCTGATGGCGATCATAGACCCTGCGCCAATGATCAGCGCCATGCCCAAAAGCCCCAAAGGCGGCACCCTTTGGTCCCAAAGCTTCCACTCCCAGAAGCTGGCGAAAACCAACAACGAATATTCGAAAATCGCAACATAAGACGCCTCTCCGATTTGGTAGGCCTTAAAGACGCAAATGATCCCAATCAGTGCGCCAATCGCCAGCGCAACATACCAACGCAGCATGTCACCAGTCAGCGGCATCCACCCGCGCAGCGGAAAGCCAGCCGCGCCAGTCCCTTCGGAGGGCAAGACCAGCACGCCGATCAGGCCGAAAATGGCGAGCAGCCCAAAGAACCAGACCGAGAGTGTCAGCGTGTCTTCATCCTCGCACCAAGCCCGCGTCGCAATTGCCCCGATCGCATAGAGAAGGCCTGCGCCAATTGGCAAAAAGGCCACGAGGTTCAGCGCATTTGGATCGGGGCGGATCACCAAGAGCGCCCCTGTGAAGCCTAAAGCGACAGAAAGCCACCGCACCCAACCCACGGTTTTGCCTTGGAACAGGACCGAGATGATCAGCACAAACAGTGGCGCGGTAAATAGCCCTGCGACGACAACCCCGATGGGCAAAAGGGCGATACACCCAAAGTAAATCAGCATGGACCCTGCGGTGAATGCGCTGCGGGCAAGCACAGCTTTGGGCTTTCGCGGCCATAATGCCCCCGCCCCAAAGAGCGAGGCTAGCGAAAGCACAAGCACAACCATTCCGCCTCGGATCATATGAAACTGCCAAAGCGAACTGACCCCCGAGATATGCCGCACAAGATTATCAGCAAATCCAAGGACAGCCATGCCAGCAAGGATCAGCAAAGCGGCGCGTGTAGGTTGTATCGTTGCGGTCATGTGAGGTCCTACTCAGGGTGCAATTACCCATTGATTTAAATGTCTGACATATCCTAGGGTCAGCAGGCAAGCAGAACTGGGAGGGAATGCACATGGGATGGATGGCTGACGAGACTGGCTTGGACAAATGCGCGGCCAATTATGTACCGCTGACCCCGCTTTCGCACCTGAACCGTGCCCGCACAGTCTTTGCCGATCGCATTGCGTTGATCTATGGTGACACACGCCTGACCTATACCGCGTATCATGCGCGGGTATCGCGTCTGGCCTCGGCCTTGACCAAGGCGGGCATTGTGTCTGGTGATGTGGTCGCGACCGTTCTGCCCAATATTCCCGCGCAATCCGAGGCCGCCTTTGGTGTGCCCGCCTGTGGTGCGGTCTTAAATACAATCAACACGCGGCTTGATGTCGATACGGTGGCCTATATTTTTGACCATGGCGGCGCAAAGGCCGTGCTGGTTGATACGCAATTCTTACCCATAGTCGAGGCGGCGGTGCTCGCAATGGAGGGGCCTGCCCCGTTGATCATCGAGGTGCCTGATGCGGTCGCAGGGTATGTGGCCACTGGCACGCGCACAACTTACGAAGATTTCCTCAGCACAGGCGACGCTGATTTCGCATGGATCATGCCGCAGGACGAGTGGGAAAGCCTTGCGCTCAACTATACTTCTGGCACGACGGGGCGGCCCAAAGGCGTGGTCTACCACCATCGTGGTGCCTACCTAATGACCATGGGCACGCCGATTTCGTGGCAGCTGCCCCTGTTCATCACCTACCTGCAAATTGTGCCGCTTTTCCATTGTAACGGCTGGAACCACACATGGATGATGCCTGCACTGGGCGGGACCGTTGTCTGCTGCCGCGATATTACGGCAAAGGCGATCTATGACGCGATTGGCGATCATGGGGTCACGCATTTTGGCGGCGCGCCGATTGTGCTGAACCTGATTGTGAACGCGAAGGCAACGGATCGTCGCCAGTTCGACCACACTGTCGAAGTGTTCACCGCAGGCGCACCCCCTGCCCCCGCGACCTTGGCGGCGGTAAGCAAGCTGGGGTTCAACATTACGCAAGTTTACGGGCTGACCGAAACCTACGGCCATGTGACCGAATGCGTTTGGGATAAGGCATGGGATGCCCTGCCCGAAGAAGACCAAGCGGCGATCATGGCCCGCCAAGGTGTCGCTTTCCCGATGATGGAAGATGTGACCGTGAAAGATACGGACATGGCGCAAGTGGCCTTTGACGCTGCCACCCAAGGCGAGATTGTCATCCGTGGCAATAGCGTTATGAAGGGATATTACCGCAACCCTGCGGCCACCAAAAAGGCTTTTGCTGGCGGCTACTTCCACTCTGAAGATCTCGCGATCCAGCACCCCAACGGCTACATGCAAATCTCGGACCGCCTCAAAGATATCATTATTTCTGGCGGCGAGAACATCAGTTCGGTCGAGGTCGAAAGCGCGTTGATGAGCCACCCCTGCGTGAGCCTGTGTGCCGTGGTCGCCAAAGCAGATGAGAAATGGGGCGAAGTGCCCTGCGCCTTTGTGGAACTCAAAGAGGGTGCCATGGGTGACGAGGCCGAGATCATCGCCTTTATGCGCACCAAACTTGCGGGCTTCAAATGCCCCAAACAGGTGCTGTTTGTGGAGCTGCCCAAAACCTCGACGGGCAAAATCCAAAAGTTCGAATTGCGGGTCCTCGCCAAAGCGCTTTAACGTCACTACCCAAAGCGGAAAATAAACGTTAGACTGCGGATAAGTAACAAAAGCAGGCACATGACGGCACTCCGTGAATATGAACGGTTAGAAAGCAGCGGGCTTTGGCGCGCCAATGCGGATGCGCAGCGTCGGGACGTTATCGTGAACTTTGGCAATGCAACGCTGGTGATTACCGATGGTGCGGGTCGTCCTCTGACACATTGGTCACTGGCCGCAATCACCCGCTGCAATCCGGGTAAACTGCCTGCGGTTTTCGGGCCCAGCATTGATGACGACGAGACCCTTGAACTGGACGACGAGACCATGATCAATGCAATTGAGAAGGTCGGCAAATCCATCACCAAGACGCGCCCAAAACCGGGGAAACTGCGCCACATCATGACCATTGGGTTTGTGGCAGGCACAGCGGCGCTTGCGATTTTCTGGCTGCCAAATGCGCTAATGCAACAAACAATGGCCGTGGTACCATTGTCAAAGCGCACGGAAATTGGTGCTATTTTGCTGGGGCAAGTGCAACGCCTGACAGGGCCACGGTGCCGCAATGAAAATGGTATTGCTGCGCTGGAAACCCTGCGCACACGGCTGCTAGGGCGTGAGGCTGAAGGCCAAGTTGTCGTGCTGCCACAACTGGCGCAGGGTGCTTTGGCGCTTCCGGGTGGGATCGTTTTGATCGACCGCCGCATTATTGAGAACGCGCAAGACCCCGCTGTCCCGGCAGGCTACATCGTGGCTGCTGCACTGGGTCGTTCCGAGATTGATCCGCTTGCGGCCGTGCTGAAATCAGCGGGCATTGGCAAGACCGTTGGCCTTTTGACAACAGGTGATCTGCCGCCCGAAAGCCTTGTGGACTATGCTCGCGAAATCACTGAAAGCGAACCGCACTTCCCCAAGGATAAATCCTTGGTCGCTGCTTTTAAGTTAGCCCAAATCCCGACGGGGCCGTTTGCTATGGCCCGCGACGAAACGGGGCAACGTACAAAAACGCTTATTCAAAACGATCCCTACGCAGAACGCGATGAGCCTGAAATTCTCAGCGATGGGGATTGGGTCCGGCTACAAGGCATTTGCAACGGCTAGCCAAGAAAAAGCCCCGCGTAACCATGCAGGGCCTTTTCCCGGGAGAACTGTTTAGTTGCGCGCGTATGCGTCGCCAAAGCCCGCGCCGCGTGCTGCTTGCAAACCACGGTTAAGATCAGCCGAGGATGAAAACGGCCCCAGAACCACAACCTGATACGACCCGCCGCCGCTTGCTTTTGTCGCCAGACCGACAGGCAAGCCCATGCTCATGAACCGCTGGCCAATGCTTTGCGCACGCCCTGCATCGGCAAACGTACCAACCTGCACGTAACGATGGGATAGCGCAGCTGTTGGGGTCACGCTCCGGCTTGAGACGCGGGCCTCAGGGGCTGGCGCGGTTGCTTTTGCTTGCGGCAAGCCACGGTTAGGATTGTGACGGCCATCATCCCAGACGCGCGTATAGCCACGCGGCGGCTTCACAACCTCACGTGACGATCGGCCCGCAGGGTTGGATGCCGGAACAACTGGTTCTTTGAAGAAGCCGAACAAATTGCCTTTGGCAGGCGCACTTTGCGCACGGCTCACTTGTGTCGAAATCGGCTGCGTTTGCGGGCCGCAGCGCACAGCGTGGCCATCCACGGCCAATATTGCGACAGGGCAAGTTGCAGATGCAACCGCGCGTGGTGTTACGCTTGGCACGGAAGGTGAGCTTGGCACGGCAGCCCCTGCAATCGCACCGTTCGTGATCGCCTGCGTTTGCGGGCCACAGCGTACAAGTAAACCTGTGGCTGCGTTCGTATATTGACGCCCAGTCGCACGCATATCCGCGCAAATCTGCGCCATTGTATATCTCGGCGTTGCTTGCATTGCTGGCGTTGCAGCGACCTGACCGCCACAATCGATGGTCTCGCCTGTCAAGCTGCTGACAAAACCGGCCTGCGGGCCAGTGCGACCAACGCAGAACGCGTCGCGTGTCTGGCGGGCTGGCGCTGCTGCGGCTTGGGCCACTTGTGCGACAGGCGCTGGCTTGCCGCCGCAGCCAATTGTCTTGCCTGTAAGATTGCTGACGTAGCCAGGTTGCGGCCCTGTTTTGCCGACACAGAACGATGCGCGGTGCAAGTTTGGTGCGGCGGCAACCTGCGGCGCAGGTGCAACCGTTGGCGTGATGATGCGGGGCGAACGCGCAGTGGCCGTGGAGGCAGTTGGTATCTGCACAATGCTTGGTGCGCGGATCGTTGACGCGACAGTGCGGATTGGCGGACCGACATCGCGGCGCGGGGTCGGCGCGGGCGCTGGGGTTACCGCTGGGGTTGGCGCTGGCGTTGCAGCCGCGACGACTGGCGCGGAGGCCTCTGGCGCAGCAGCCGCAAATGTTGGTTGAAAGTTACAAAGCTGGACACGGCGTCTATTCACGCGCGGCACCCAATTCACGTTTCCGCCGATACCTGCACGAATAAACGCACAGCCATTGCTATCGACAAATTGATTGCCCGAAAAGGATGATGGCGGAAATTCGGCAGGAACACCGCTGGTTTGCGCAAATGCACTTTGTCCAGTCAGGCTGAAAAAAATCGCAGCCGCGCTCATTAGATTTCGATAAGCTATTTGCCACCCCACTAGATATAGTGGAAAGATACCGAACAATCCCCATTTTGGAAAGGGATTGTTCGGAAAATACGTTAATTTCGGCCCTTATTTAGTGCCAAACATACGATCACCCGCATCCCCTAGCCCAGGAACAATATATCCATGGTCATTGAGGTGGCTATCCACTGCTGCGGTGACGATTGGCACATCTGGGTGGGCCTCTTTCATCCGCGCAATTCCCTCGGGAGCGGCAAGTAGGCACACGAAGCGAATATTCTTGGCACCTGCTTTTTTCAGCAGATTAATCGCTGCCACTGACGAGTTGCCCGTCGCCAACATCGGGTCCACGGCGATCACAAGGCGGTCCTCCAGTTCAGTGGGCACCTTAAAGTAATATTGCACTGGCTGTAACGTTTCCTCGTCACGGTAAAGCCCGACAAACCCAACACGGGCCGATGGGATCAACTCTAGAATACCGTCCAAAAGCCCGTTGCCCGCCCGCAAGATCGACACCAGCGCCAGCTTTTTCCCGTCAATCACAGGGGCGTCCATTTGCTGCATCGGGGTCTCGATGGAACGGGTCGTCATCGGCAGGCCGCGCGTCACCTCATAGGCCAGTAACTGACTAATCTCGCGCAACAATTGGCGGAACTGGCCCGTCGACGTATTCTTATCGCGCATCAGCGTCAGCTTATGCTGTACCAGCGGGTGGGTCACATGGGTCAGGTGGTCAGTCATTGGGCAGGCTCCAGTAATTTGGCGATTTTGGCACGGGTGGCCTCGTCGCAATAGGCGGCTTTGAGGGCGGTTTGGTTAACCTCCGCAAAGTCCTTTTCGTCCCAACCAAATGTCTTGGCCAGCATCTCGAACTCATAGGTCATTGTGGTGTGGAAAAACGGCGGATCGTCGGTGGACACGGTCACGGCGACGCCTGCGTCGCGTAATTTCTGGATCGGATGGGAGGCCCAATCCTTAACCGCGCCCAAAACGACGTTTGATCCGGGGCAAACCTCTAACACCACACCCTTCTCAGCAATCTCAGACAGCAATTTCGGGTCTTGGATCGCGTTGATGCCGTGGCCAATACGGTTCACCCCCAAATCGCGGATCGTGTCGGCAACCATATCCGGCCCGCCCCATTCGCCTGCGTGACACGTCAACGGCAATCCCGCCTCGCGCGCCATATCAAAGCTATAGGCAAAGTCCGTTGGCCGCCCTTCCATCTCGGCGCCAGCCATCCCAAACCCTACGACAAAATCGCCGTAGGTTTCGGCGGCACATTTGGCGGCAGTCTTGGCCTGCTCTGGTCCAAAATGGCGGATCGCGGTAATAATGCCCCTCAACGTGATGCCAAAATCGCGCTCGGCCTCGTTTGCCGCCTCTTGCATCGCGGCCAGATATTCGCGCCATAGCGTCACATCGCCGCCACCACAAAAGTCAGGCGAAACAAAGGTTTCCGCGTAAACAACGCCGTGCTTTGCGGTCTCTTCCAACACAGCAAGTGTCAAGCGGTAGAAATCTTGAGGGGTCTTCAAAGGTTGGCACGCCGCCTCGTAAGTATTCAGAAATTCGGCAAATCCTTGGTAGGCATAATTGCCCTTCTCATCAAATATCTTCGAGATATCGATGTTCTTTTCCCGCGCCAGACCGGCGATAAACTTAGGCGGTGCCGCCCCTTCCAAATGCAGGTGCAACTCGACTTTTGGGATGGATTGAAAGCTCATAGAAAACTGCGTCCTTTGCCAGAATAGGGAACATTCAGATGGTCCGCGACGGATGCGCCAACGTCCGCAAAGGCCAACAGCCCCAGATCTTTCGTGCCGATGCCATGCACCAAAACAGGCACGCGTTCGCGCGTGTGATCAGTGCCGATCCACGTCGGATCATTGCCGTGGTCAGCCGTCACAATCACCAAGTCACCTTCCATCAGTCGCGGCAGGATGCGAGATAGTTCAACGTTAAACCATTCAAGGTGTTTGGCGTAGCCTGCCACGTCACGCCTATGGCCATATTCGCTATCAAACTCGACGAAATTGACGAAGATGAACGCGCCATCCTCGGCTTCATCCACCAGATCATTGAGGTGGGTCATCAGCTTGACGTCCCGCCCCTTGCGCACCACATCAATGCCCCGCATTGAGAATATATCGCCAATCTTTCCAACCGCATAGACGGGATTTCCCGCCTTATGTACCGCGTCGCATATAGTCTCGGCGGGCGGTGCAATCGCGAAATCCTTACGGTATTCCGTACGTTGAAATCCGCTTTCTGCGTCGCCAATAAAGGGCCGCGCAATCACGCGCCCAAGCTTTAGCGCATGCAGTGTCGGGGCAATGTCTTCGCAGAGTTTCAACAGGCGCTCACGCCCGAAAACCTCCTCATGCGCGGCAATCTGCAACACGGAATCCACCGAAGTATAGCAAATCGGCCAGCCCGTTTTCATATGCGCAGGGCCTTCCGTATCGATCACTTCGGTCCCAGACGCGTGGCGGTTCGCGAGGATGCCATCCGTCCCTGCCGCCTTGCAAATCAGCGCCGTGATTTCGGGCGGAAAGGCAGGAATTGTTTTTGGGAAAACGTGCCATTCCCACGGCACAGGCACGCCCGCGAGTTCCCAGTGGCCCGAAGGGGTATCCTTGCCGTTAGAAACCTCAGTCGCGGCACCCCATGCGCCCGTTGGAATAGCATCCAAGCCCGCAGCCTCCATTCCAGAGGCCAGTTTAACCGCCGCACCAAGTCCAAGAGCGTCAAGCGTACCGACCTGTAAAGGCACGCCATTTGCGGCCATTTCATGCGCAATATGACCGGCGGTATTGGCGCCTGTGTCAGGGGTATCGCCGTTGAAAAAGCGGTCCGCGTCAGGCGCGCCGCCAATGCCCACGCTGTCGATCACAATCAGGAATGCGCGTGCCATTTTCAGGAAATCCTCTCGCGAATGAGCGGTTGAATATCGGGTTTTTTACCGATGGTTATCGCTTGCAAAATCGCTTGTGCCGCCTCTTCTGCGGCCTCATCGCTGGCAGCGTGAATAGTGCACAAAGGTTGGTTTTGTGCAATTTTTGCCCCCAAAGAGACCACATCTGTCAGCCCCACGGCAGGATTTATCCTATCGCTCTCGACCCTGCGCCCACCACCAAGACCAACCACGACAAGCCCCAATGCCTCACCGTCAATCGCCGAAATGTAACCTGCTTCAGGTGCCGCGACATCACCAATGACGCGAGCCTTCGGCAAATGCGTGCGCCAGTCGTCGGCCATATCTGGCGGACCTCCCATCAGGGCGATCATCTCGCTGAAATGGGTCATTGCGCGACCCGATGAAATCGCGTCTTTCAGCTTCTTTTCCGCCGCGCTTTCGGCCTCGCCATGCAGCGCCAAAAGCCGTGCACCTAGCGCCACGGTCAGATCGTGAAGGCGTGGCGCGGCCAGCCTATTGCCACTCAAAACCTCCATGCAAACGCCAACCTCGACAGCGTTGCCAAGCGCAGGGGCCAGCGGTTCATCCATGTCGGTGATAAGGGCCGCCGTCGGGCAGCCCGCCCCGTTTGCCACATCCACCAAAGCACGGGCCAATGCGACAGCCTCGGCCTCGGATTTCATAAACGCGCCAGAGCCCACCTTCACGTCGAGGACCAAACCTTGCAGTCCCGCGGCTAGTTTTTTTGACAGGATCGAGGCGGTGATCAGGTCAACGCTCTCAACCGTCCCCGTCACATCACGGATCGCATAAAGCCGCTTATCCGCGGGTGCAATCGCCCCCGTCGCACCAACAATCGCACAGCCCGTTTTGCGTAAAATCTGTTTGAGTTTGACGGCAGAAACATCGGTCGAGACCCCTAGAATGGCCTCCAGTTTGTCCAATGTGCCGCCCGTATGCCCAAGGCCCCGCCCCGAAATCATCGGCACAAAAACGCCACAGGCAGCAAGCGCAGGGGCGAGAATAAGCGACACAGGATCACCTACGCCACCCGTCGAATGTTTATCTAAAACAGGCCCGTCAAAATCCCATTTCATCACCTTGCCGCTGTCGCGCATCCCCTTGGTCAGCGCGATGCGGCCCGCGTCCGAAAGCCCGTTCAAACAGACCGCCATCGCAAAGGCACCCGCCTGCGCGTCAGACACCAAACCCGTCGCCAAGCCATTGGTAAACCATGTAAGTTCGGCGTCGCCTGGCGTGTCTTTGCGCCTGATTTTAGCGATGATTGCGCGCGCATCCATGGGTTAAACGCGGCTCATATAGTCGGCGTCGAATACACCTGGTAGCAATGCGAAAACGGTGGTTTGCAGTACCGCACCATCGGTTGTGTGCAACGTCACAACCACATCCCCGTCTGCGAATTCTGCGATCTTTTGGCGACAACCGCCACAGGGGCTCACTGGTTGCGGGCTGTCAGCGATCACCGCGATTTCGGCGATCCGCTTGTCGCCGCCTGCAATCATGGCCGCGATCGCACCCGCCTCGGCACAGGTGCCTTCGGGATAGGCCACGTTTTCAACATTACAGCCCGCGTAAACCGCACCAGACGTTGACCGCAAAGCTGCCCCCACCTTGAATTTTGAATAGGGGGCATGGGCGTTTTCGCGCACGGCGCGCGCAGTATCTAGCAAGGTCATAGGGCAGCTCCTGAATTGACCCCAAGTTTGACCGTTTGGTCAGAGCTTTGCAAGTCAGGAGAGCGTCGCAAACAGTCCCGGCAGCGAGACTTCGAGCAATGCGATGTTGTCACTCGGGTCACTATAGCGCGTCATCATCTGCGGCGGGATCACAAAGGCGTCGCCCGCAGTCAGGCGATATGGCTCCTTGCCCTCGCCTTCCAACGTCATTTCGCCCTCTAAAACAAAGGTGAAATGGATGTCGGCGTCATGTTTGGACCAAACAGGATCACCGTGCCCGCGCTCCACCACTTGCACGCCAGCAACCCCCTTGGTGTTCTTGGCAATCGTCGTGTCACGCGCTTGGAACCCTTTGAGGCGAAACGGTTTAAAGGTGGCACCGGACGCCACGTTATGCACAAACCTCTGACCCTGCCATTCGCGATCTGGGCGCAGGTGCGGGGTCGGCAGCGTCATCTCATGGTCGATTTCGGTGACGTGTTCGGCAGGCACCCCGACCTCAATCACTTCGATTCCGTCAGAGGCCACGAGCACGCGGTGACGGATTTCAGGCGGTTGGATGAAACAATCGCCAGCGGTCAGACGGATCGGCTCGCCCTGATCCTCGTAAACCACATCGACCCAGCCGCGATAGCAATAGATCAGTTGAAATCCGACACGGTGGAAATGCACCATATCAGGCACGGGACCACCGTCGGGGATACGAATATGGCTCGCGATGATCGACCCGCCAAGGCGAGACGGGATCAAATCGCGGTAATGCATGCCCGCGCGGCCAATGACCCAAGGGGCTTGATCGGCCAAACGACGCACAACAAAAGCGTGATCGGTCTCGGGCATGATAATCGGCGGGTTAAGCGCATCCACGGTGACTGTCGTGCCACCGGGGGAAGTTAAAGCCTTATCACCATTCGCAAAATCAGGGTCGTCCGTCAGGATCGCCAAATGCCCTGCCCCCCCTTCGGTCTGCAAACGCACCCGCAGACCATGGCCAGAGAATACAGCAACCGAAGGGTCATCAGCGGGATAAATCGAATCCATACGCATTTTTAAGACTTTGGTGAAAAACCCAAGGTCGGCGCGCAGATCGGTGGTGGCAAGGCGCACTTCGGCGCGAATTTCTTGATTATCTGTCATTTCAAGAAAGTGTAATGTCGCAGATAAATTTGCAAGCGCCATCAAACCATGCATATTGCTCTACAACAGCTTGCCGCAGGTACAGCAAAGTAGTTTAATATTAAACTACATTTATCGGGAGATTAAAAATGGATGATAACACCAAAGATCGCGCACGTCAGGCGGCGCTTGATTACCACCAGTTTCCCAAACCCGGTAAGCTAGAAATCCGCGCAACCAAGCCACTCGCCAATGGCCGCGACCTGTCCCGTGCCTATTCCCCCGGTGTGGCCGAGGCCTGCCTTGAGATCAAAGCCGACCCTGACACCGCACGCGACTATACCATTCGCGGCAATCTTGTGGGTGTTGTGACCAATGGCACGGCTGTTTTGGGCCTCGGTAACATCGGCGCACTGGCCTCCAAACCCGTGATGGAGGGCAAGGCCGTTCTGTTCAAAAAATTCGCCAATATCGACTGCTTTGATATCGAATTGAACGAGGCCGACCCTGTGAAGCTCGCTGAAATCGTCTGTTCGTTAGAGCCTACCTTCGGCGCGATCAACCTTGAAGATATCAAAGCGCCTGACTGCTTTATCGTCGAGAAAATTTGCCGCGAGCGGATGAATATCCCCGTCTTCCACGACGACCAGCACGGCACCGCGATTGTTGTTGGCGCTGCGGCCACGAACGCGCTGCGTGTTGCTGGCAAAAAGTTTGAAGACATCAAAATCGTCTCGACGGGTGGGGGTGCTGCGGGCATCGCTTGTCTCAATATGTTGCTTAAGCTGGGCGTTAAGCGTGAAAATGTGTGGTTATGTGATATTGAGGGTCTGGTCTATAATGGCCGCGAAAAGGACATGACACCGCAGAAAGCCGAATATGCGCAAGGCACGACCGCTGCCACGCTGGGCGATGTGATTGATGGTGCTGACCTCTTCCTTGGTCTCTCTGGCCCCGGTGTGCTCAAACCCGAAATGGTCGCGAAAATGGCCGATGTGCCGATCATTTTTGCACTCGCCAACCCCAACCCCGAGATTGATCCTGAGGTCGCACGCGGCGTGAACCCCAAGGCGATTATCGCGACAGGCCGCTCTGACTTCCCGAACCAAGTGAACAACGTGCTTTGCTTCCCGTTCATCTTCCGTGGGGCGCTCGATGTGGGGGCGACGGACATCAACGACGAGATGAAAATTGCCTGCGTTGAGGGCATCGCCGAACTGGCCCGCATGACCACAAGCGCCGAGGCCGCCGCTGCCTATACTGGCGAAAAGCTGACCTTTGGTGCCGATTACCTGATCCCAAAACCGTTCGATCCGCGTCTGATGGGGGTTGTGGCCTCCGCCGTGGCCCGCGCTGCAATTGCAACAGGCATCGCCAAGCGCCCGATTGCGGATATGGAGGCCTATAAGAAAGGTCTCGACGGCTCTGTGTTCAAATCCGCGATGATAATGCGCCCCGTTTTCGACGCCGCCCGCACCGCCGAGCGCAGCATCGTCTTTGCCGAAGGTGAGGACGAGCGCGTGTTGCGAGCCGCCCAAGCAATCATGGAAGAAACCACCGACAAGCCGATCCTGATTGGCCGCCCAGAGGTCATCGAGCGGCGCTGCGAGAAGGCAGGCCTGAAAATCCGTCCGCTCGTGGACTTCCAGATCGTGAACCCCGAAAACGATCCGCGCTACTATGACTATTGGAACACCTACCACGACATAATGGCCCGCAAGGGCGTGACCCCCGATTTGGCGAAGGCTGTGATGCGCACCAATACCACTGCGATTGGCGCGGTCATGGTCGCCCGTGGCGAGGCCGACAGCCTGATTTGTGGCACCTTTGGACAGTTCCTGTGGCACCTCAACTATGTCACGCAGATCTTGGGCACCGAAGAACTTCACCCCATCGCGGCTCTGTCGCTGATGATTCTCGAAGACGGGCCGCTTTTTGTGGCCGACACCCAAGTGCACCCAGAGCCAACGCCAGAACAAATCGCCGAAACCGTGATTGGGGCCGCAAGGCACGTCCGCCGCTTTGGCGTCACGCCAAAAATCGCGCTCTGCTCCCATAGCCAGTTTGGCAACCTCGATTGCGACACGGGTCGCCGCATGCGGGCCGCGATGGCGATCCTCGATAGCCAGCCGCGCGACTTTGATTACGAGGGCGAAATGCATATTGATGCCGCTCTCGACGTGGAATTGCGCAACCGCATTTTCCCCAATGCCCATCTGCCCGGCCCCGCAAACGTGCTGGTGTTTGCCAATACAGATGCGGCCTCTGGCGTGCGTAACATCTTGAAAATGAAGGGTGGCGGTCTTGAAGTTGGCCCGATCCTGATGGGCATGGGCAACCGCGCGCATATCGTGACCCCATCCATCACACCACGCGGCTTACTCAATATGTCGGCAATCGCTGGCACGCCTGTGGCGCACTACGGCTAAGTCATAAAAAAAACGAGGCAGCTTGGGCTACCTCGTTTCTTCCTTTCCAAAAATGAAATCCGACAATTTCAGACTTGGTCTATTTCTTAGTCGGGGCCTTCACAGGAGTGACCGCCATTGCGGGTGGCGGCGAAGGCTGCCGTTTTTTCTTGAGGGGTTTTCCGTGTTTGTCCATGAAGCGTTCTCCAAACGATGCAGAGGCGGCAAAGTGTCGTCCTGTAAGTGCAGCCCTACGCTTACCTTATATAAAAGCAACTGATATTTTCAATTATTGCGCGGAGACTTCCGAATTGGACATTTAATTACGCTCGGACTATCATTTTCGCTCAAAAATGTCTCGCCGATTGGCGTAGTTGAGGCTCAGGTCTCGTCGTGAGAAATAATTCTGTCAATAAATTAACACCCATTTTCTGTTAGCGCCGCAACCTCGCTTGCCCGATGCGAAACTGCTGCTTACACCTTTGCTAACAGTCATTTGGGAGGATGAGACATGGGCTACGCAGAGGTTTACAAAAGCTGGCAGGACGATCCAGAGGGTTTCTGGATGGAACAGGCCAAAGCGATCTCTTGGGACAAGCCGCCGTCAAAGGCGCTTCACGCTGAAAACGCACCCCTTTACGAGTGGTACAAAGACGCCCAAGTCAACGCTTGCTATAACGCTGTGGACCGCCATGTTGAGGCAGGGCGCGGCGATCAAACCGCAATCATCTACGACAGCCCAATCACAGGCAATAAATCCAAAACCAGTTTTGCCGAGCTGCAGGTTCAGACCGCATCCCTCGCGGGCGCATTGCAGGCCAAAGGCATCGTCGCAGGCGACCGCGTTATCATCTACATGCCGATGGTCACAGAAGCCCTTGTCGCCATGCTCGCCTGTGCGCGTATCGGTGCGGTGCATTCTGTGGTGTTCGGCGGTTTTGCCGCTCATGAACTTGCCGTGCGGATCGACGACGCGACACCAAAGGCTATCATCGCCGCCTCCTGCGGGTTAGAGCCAAACCGCATCGTCGCTTATAAGCCCCTGATCGACGGCGCGATTGAACAGTCCAAGCACAAGCCGGATTTCACCATCGTTTTGCAGCGCGAGCAGCATACCTGCGACATGATAGACGGTCGTGATTTCGACTGGCACGACGTGCAAAAGGGCGTGGCCCCTGCCCCGTGCATCCCCGTGTCGGGCGATCACCCCGCCTATATCCTGTATACCTCTGGCACCACGGGTGCGCCCAAGGGCGTCGTGCGTCCAACAGCGGGTCACCTCGTGGCGCTGAACTGGACGATGAAATCCATCTATAACGTGAACCAAGGCGAAGTGTTCTGGGCCGCATCCGACGTGGGCTGGGTCGTGGGGCATTCCTACATTTGCTACGGTCCTTTGATCGCAGGCATCACCACGGTCGTCTTCGAGGGCAAGCCGATTGGCACGCCTGACGCGGGCACCTTCTGGCGGGTCATCGAAGAGCACAATGTGCGCTCGTTCTTTACGGCCCCCACCGCCTTCCGCGCGATCAAACGCGAAGACCCCAAGGGCCTTGAGATCAAGAAATACGATATCTCCTGCCTGCGCGCGCTTTACCTTGCTGGCGAACGCGCCGACCCTGATACAATCATTTGGGCGCAAGACATCATGGGCGTGCCTGTCTACGACCATTGGTGGCAGACAGAAACAGGCTACACCATCGCGGGCAACCCTGCGGGGATCGAGGCGCTTCCTGTCAAAATCGGCTCCCCCACTGTGGCGATGCCGGGATACGATGTGCAAATCCTTGACGAAGCAGGCCACCCGATGAAAGCAGGCGAGCTTGGCGCGATTGCGATCAAACTGCCGCTGCCGCCGGGCACGCTGCCGACGCTCTGGAACGCCGAAGACCGGTTTGTGAAATCCTACCTCACCACCTTCCCTGGCTACTATGAAACAGGGGATGCAGGGCTGATCGACAAAGACGGCTATCTCTACATCATGGCGCGCACCGACGACGTGATTAACGTGGCAGGGCACAGGCTCTCGACGGGTGCGATGGAAGAAGTCCTCGCAGGCCATCCCGACGTCGCCGAATGCGCCGTGATCGGCGTGACCGACGAGCTGAAAGGCCAGTTACCGATGGGGTTTGTCTGCACCAACAGGGGCACCACGAAAACCGACGACGAGATCAAGGCCGAATGCATCAAGCTGGTCCGCGATCAGATCGGGCCTGTGGCTGCGTTCAAATTGGTTGCCGTCGTGGACCGCCTGCCCAAAACCCGCTCGGGCAAAATCCTACGCGCGACCATGGTCAAAATTGCCGATAGTGCGGCGTTCAAAATGCCCGCCACCATCGACGATCCCGCGATCTTGGACGAAATCAAAGCGGCGCTTAAACCGATGGGTTACGCGAAAGACTAAGCTGCTTTTCCCGAGCATAAATATGCATAACGCAGCGGTCCTCCTCGCAAAAACCGCTGCGCTTATCCGCCCTGAGGTGGCCTGCGTTAAAACGCAGGCTACTTTGGAGCACATCAAAACATTCCCAGCGCCACAATGTAGCCCTGCGTTTTAACGCAGGGTACTTGCGCAAGATATGTGCCCCATGGCATGACTGCTTCAAACGGCATCGCCCGCACGCCCCCCCATTTCAGATATCGGAGCGCATATCTTGGCTATCGAAACATTCGCCATAAACGGCACCACACAACACACAGGCAGCTACTACGCAGCAAGTGCGAACCCATCGCCAGAGCGCCCTGCCCTGCAAGGTGATCACCAGATTGATATCTGCGTTGTGGGCGCAGGCTATAGCGGACTTTCGACCGCGCTGCATTTGGCGGAAAAAGGCTACAAAGTCGCAATCATTGAAGGCGCGCGCGTCGGTTGGGGCGCATCGGGGCGGAACGGTGGGCAGATCGTCAACGGGCTCAACGCCAGCCTACAAACCATCAAAAAGCGCTACGGCCAAGACACGGCCAACTTCGTCGCAGGCCTCGTGCAAGAAGGCGGAGAGATCATTCGTGAGCGCGTGAAAACCTATGATATCCAGTGCGACCTCAAAGAGGGCAACATCTTCACAGGTCTCACCGACGCGCATATGAAAGAGCTTGAGGCCCGCCGCTCGCTTTGGGCAGGCTACGGCATCCATAACCAAGATATGCTGAGCAAGTCCGAGCTGCGCGACCACATTGGATCAGACGTCTACGCAGGCGGCATGATCGACCACACAGGCGGGCACATGCACCCGCTGAACCTGTGCTTGGGCGAGGCTGCCGCGTTTGAGAAACTCGGCGGCGTGATCTACGAGCAATCCCCCGTCGTGCATTGTGACACTGAGGCCGCAAAGCCAGTGGTCAAAACCGCCAAAGGCACCATGACCTGCAACACGCTGATCCTTTGTGGGAACGCCTACCTTGGTCACGTCGTGCCCGCGCTGACATCACGCGTCATGCCCGTGTCTACTCAAATGATGGCCACCGTGCAACTGGGCGACGAACAGGCCAGCGCCCTGTTGCCCACCGACAAATGTGTTGAGGACGTGCGCTACATCCTCGACTACTTCCGCCTGTCTGGCGACAAGCGCCTGATTTTCGGCGGCGGCACGGTTTACGGCGGCACCGACCCCGCAGACGTTGTGGCAAAACTGCGCCCCGCGATGGAAAAGGTCTACCCAAGCCTCAAGGGCATCAAGATCGACCACGCATGGAGCGGCAACTTTGCGCTGTCATTCAGCCGCGTGCCGCAAATGGGCCGCTTGGGCGACAACACCTATTACGCGCACGGCTATTCAGGGCACGGCGTCACAGGATCGCACACCTTCGGACGCATCTTGGCGGAGGCCGTGGACGGCGACAAAACCCGCTTTGACGTCTTTGCAAAAGTACCTTGGTATCCGTTCCCGGGCGGGCGCATGTTCCGCGTGCCTTACTCGATGATGGGCTCTTGGTATTACGCGTTGCGCGACAAAATGGGCATTTAAGACATCAGACAGAGCGGCGATCAGTTAAACTGCTCACTGATCAGCCGCTCTTCCAGCCCATGCCCGGGATCAAAAAGAATGCGGTGCTGCACGTCTGGCTCGGAGCGGATCTCGACACTGGCCACATCGCGTACCGATTTCCCGTCTGCGTCGGCCATCACAGGGCGCTTGGCAGGGTCAATCACATCAAACCGCACGACTGCCGCCTTGGGCAACAACGCACCACGCCAACGGCGCGGACGAAACGCAGCCACTGCCGTTAACGCCAAAACATCCGAGCCAATCGGCAGGATCGGACCGTGGGCGGAAAAGTTATAGGCCGTTGACCCAGCAGGCGTCGCCACTAGCGCGCCATCGCACACCAGCTCACTCATCCGCAGCTTGCCGTCCACGGTGATCCGCAATTTCGCGGCTTGCGGACCTGCACGCAACAAGCTGACCTCATTGATCGCCAGTGCCTCATACATCGACCCATCCACGCAAAGCGCCGTCATTGCGAGCGGATTGATCACCTCTTCCAAGGCCTCATCCAGACGCTGCGGCAAATCATCGGCGTGAAATTCATTCATCAAGAATCCGACCGTGCCACGGTTCATCCCGTAGACTGGCGCACTCAGATGCTGCGTCGCATGCAAGGCCTGCAACATAAACCCGTCACCCCCCAAGGCCACAATCACATCCGCCTTGTCCAGCGGCGCATTGCCATGGGCCGCAATCAACTCCGCCAAGGCCGCCTTTGCTGGGGTCGCATTGCTAGCCATAAAGGCGATTTTGGGACGGGCCATGGGATAAGTTCCTTTGTCAGTCAGGTATTAGTCCCAAGATCAGTGGCGAAACGCAAGGCGTCTATCGGAAACAAACTGCGACGTGTCCGCATCAAATCGCGTCGTTTTGGCACTTTTGACCTTTGGCCCCTTAGGATATGACAGCGCAAAGGCCCATTCATGTGACCAAAGGAAATATCACCATGACAACTAACGTGCGCGATTCTGGCTTCTTTGTCGAAAAACTCGAAACCCGCGATCCGGAGATCCATGCAGCCATGCGCGCAGAGCTTGGCCGTCAGCGCAATGAGATCGAACTCATCGCCTCCGAGAACATCGTTTCTGCTGCCGTCATGGAAGCCCAAGGCGGCGTGATGACCAACAAATACGCCGAAGGCTACCCAGGTCGTCGCTACTACGGTGGCTGTGAGCATGTGGACGTGGCCGAAAACCTCGCCATCGAGCGCGCAAAGCAGTTGTTCGGCTGTGAATACGCCAACGTACAGCCAAACTCTGGCTCACAGGCCAACCAAGGTGTGTTCCAAGCGCTCCTCCAGCCCGGCGATACGATCCTTGGCATGTCGCTTGACGCAGGCGGTCACCTGACCCACGGCGCGAAACCAAACCAGTCTGGTAAATGGTTCAACGCGATCCAATACGGCGTGCGCCAGCAGGACAGCCTTCTGGATTACGACGAAGTGCAAGCCCTCGCCACCGAGCACAAACCAAAGATGATCATTGCGGGCGGCTCTGCCATTCCACGCATCATTGATTTCGCAAAAATGCGCGAGATTGCTGATTCCGTGGGCGCGATCCTGTTTGTGGACATGGCACACTTTGCGGGTCTCGTGGCAGCAGGCCTTTATCCGTCGCCATTCCCACACGCGCATGTTGCCTCGACCACAACGCACAAAACACTGCGCGGCCCACGCGGTGGTATGATTGTGACCAACGATGAAGCGATTGCGAAGAAAGTGAACTCCGCGATCTTCCCAGGCATCCAAGGTGGCCCGCTGATGCACGTCATCGCAGGTAAGGCAGTGGCATTTGGCGAGGCCCTGCGCCCAGAGTTCAAGAGCTACCAAGAGCAGGTTGTGAAGAACGCACAAGCCTTGGCCGATCAGTTGATGAAAGGCGGCCTTGATATCGTCACAGGCGGCACTGATACGCACCTGATGCTCGTCGATCTGCGCCCCAAAGGCGTGAAAGGTAACGAGACCGAAAAAGCGCTTGGTCGCGCCCACATCACCTGCAACAAAAACGGCATCCCGTTTGACCCAGAAAAGCCGACCGTAACATCTGGTATCCGCCTTGGGTCCCCTGCGGGCACAACACGCGGATTTGGTGAAGCCGAGTTCCGCAAGATTGCTGACTGGATCGTGGAAGTGACCGACGGCTTGGCTGCAAACGGCGAAGACGGCAACGGCGACGTGGAAGCAAAAGTGCGCGCCGAGGTCGAGGCAATGTGCGAAAAATTCCCGATGTATCCAAATCTCTAAGCAAGATGGGTTAAAACCCATCCTACGAAAATCGGGCCGCCGCAGGAAACTGTGGCGGCTTCCTTATTTTCGCGAGGTGAAGAGTCGCCGCAACCTAGATGGTTCTGGCTCTGGTTGGTCACATTCAGGAAGGCTGACGCGCGTCACATGAAGCATTTGCAAATCCGCCGCACGTTCCAACCCCTTGAGACCCGCTTCCAATGCCGCCTGATAGGCCGCATCGCTGAAGTTGGCGTCCATAATTGGCCAAAACGACCAGAACGGGATTTGCGCCAAGGCCGCCTGCATCACAGGATCATTCGCCAAGGCAGAATAAATCTGCCTCATCGGGTCTAAGATTTCAAAAGAGACCGCTAGATCAGGCGCAAAACGATGCTGCGGGTCGGAGGCCTTTAACGGCAACGGCACCTTTACGAACCGCTTGATTTGCCAATAGAAATATGGCGTGGTTCCAAAGGGCGACCTATCCTTTTGATGGACAAGAGTGACAGGGTAGAACTGCGAATGCGCTGGATCAAGCGACGCGATAAAGACACGCCCTGCCTCGCTGACAATTGGCATCGCACTTGGTTGCGTCCAAACATCAGGCGCAAGGTCAGGATTAGCGGGTTTACGACCGCTTACCGAACTGACCGTCACAACACGCGAGAGGCACTGCTTCTCGATTTGGACATACTCGTCACAAATCTGCAACCCCGCTGAAGTGCGTTCCCCAAGCGCGACGCACGCCCCTCGGGATAGCGGTTGTTCGGTGCAACTTGTTCTAAGTTTTGCCTCTGCATTGAAAATTTTGACCAAAGAGGATTAGTCTCAAGCCTGTAGAACGTCATAGCCAAAACTAAACGATCCCGCGCTTCACCATCACCGTGACCACGATGATAAATACCACAATCGCCGCAAATGCGAGCGAGCCGAGCCATGCCAACAGCACACCCTTGGCGCGGTCCTTCGGGTCGACCTTGGAGAGGAAATCCACCAGCCGCCCATGCGCTTTTGCAGCCTTGTCGACGTCCACCATACGGCTCAGTTTCGGGTGGTGCATCACGGTCTCGGCCTGCGCCAAATAAACCGCATCACGACGCATATTGCGCGGCAGTAACCGCCCCGCTTTGCGCACCTGAACATGAAGCGTTTTGCCACGACAAAGCAACTGCGTTTCCATAAGCTTGCGCACTTCTGCGATTTGAATATCGAGCATGTCCCCGGTCATAATGTGTCGTAGATCACGCGCTGTAAGCGGGCTCAATCCCTCTGGTCAATGCCCGCGATGAAGCGTTAGATTAGATGCATGTTAAACACGGTTTTATACGACGGGCCTGCGGGCACGCCTCTGCTCATCGCGCACGGTCTTTTTGGCTCTGCGCGCAATTGGAATGTGATCGCAAAGCGGCTGTCCGAGACGCGGCCTGTGGTCACTGTCGATATGCGAAATCATGGCGCAAGCCCTTGGTTTGACACGCAAAGTTACGCGGATATGGCGGGTGATTTGGCCGAGGTGATCGACGGTCAAGCCGACGTTCTGGGGCATTCGATGGGTGGCAAGGCGGCGATGGTCTTGGCCCTGCAACACCCTGAAAAGGTTCGCAAATTGATCGTCGGGGATATCGCGCCCGTTGCTTATTCGCATAACCAAATGGGGCCGATTGAGGCGATGCGCGGGGTGGATTTGGGGGCGATTTCCAGCCGTGCGGAGGCGCAGGAGCAGCTTACGGGGTTGGAGGCTGGCGTTGATACGTTTTTGCTGCAATCGCTTGTTCTCAAAGAGAAAAAGTGGAAGCTAAACTTGGATGTTCTGGACGCCGAAATGGCCAAAATCGTGGGATTTCCTGAGGTTTCGGGGACATTCGACGGGCCTGCGCTTTTCCTCTCGGGCGCGAAGTCGGTTTACGTGCTGCCAGAATACCGTCCACGGATTAAAGCACTGTTTTCAAAGGCAAAATTCGCGAAAATTCCCGATGCGGGGCATTGGTTACATGCGGAAAAGCCGCGTGAGTTCGAGGCGGCGGTGATTGCGTTTCTGAATATGTGATTTGCGTGCACAGAGCGTGCACCAGACGTGCACCGCGCGGTGCATAGTGCGGCTGGCAAGGAATTGCGGCCAGACTGGGGGTAACCAAAAAAGGAGCCCCCCATGCCGCCCAAGAAAATGACGCCCGCCAACCACGCCCGCTATTCCCAAATGGTGCGGCAGATGTACGAGACCCTCGCCGACTTTCGCCACCCTGACCTCGCGCGCACGATCCTGCCCGCCGAGTGGCGCGAGATCGGGACGGACGCGGTGCCCGACAAGACGCGGATCACGCTGCGGGTGGATACGGATGTGGCGAAGTTCTACCGCAAGCTGGGGCGCGAGTATCAGGCGACAATGAACCGCGTGCTGCGGGCGTTTATGCTGCCGCGACTGACGGAGATTTTGTCCGAGCCTGATCGGGTCGATCTGGATACGGTGGATGAGTTGGGCGAGGCCGAATTGATCGCGGAGGCGAGTTTAAGGGATGAGTTGGACGCGATGCGGCGGCGGCGGATTAGGGGGGCGAGGTCCGTGAAAGAAACTGTCGAGGACAGTTTCTAGGACCGAGCGCGCGCAGCGCAGGGGGGTGAGAACCGTCTCGGAATTGATCCAGTGGATCAATTCAGGTTCGAACGGGCGGAGACCAGTGCGGATGCAAACGATCCCCGCCATTACCAGCCGCGCCCGAACCGAGGGGTGAGTGCAAAGCGCCCGCCCCGTGGGGGTGGGTGAGACCCGCCTCGGAAACTGTTGATAACAGTTTCAGGGTCGAACGCGCGAAGCGCTGGGTCGGGCGCTGCCAAATTGGAAATTTGGCAGGTGAATAATCGCAATAAGCTTACCGCTCTCCAAAAGGCCTCGGCTATTCTGATTTCCAATATCGCCAGTAGACGGAAACTTCTTCATCGAACGCTTCTGGGACTTCTTCATGTATCAATTTTACTAAATTGTTAAGGGCGTCCCATGCTAGATTAGCACTTTCATCAAGCTCTTTAGCTTCGTTCAATTGATTCTCGGTCCAATCCCCGAAGGAGTAGCGAGGGGGCCGAACGTATAAACGAATTGAATTGGAATGCCCCCAGTGAAGTGGTCCACCAATTGGGATATGATTATCCCGTTTTAGGAGGACTAAACGATGGCTGGAA